>OHIU01000360.1_pt1 | contig 28164 bp, 18 predicted proteins | sample 1568281 | NCBI WGS metagenome assembly OHIU01 (sample SAMEA3879543, study PRJEB24766) | human gut metagenome | biome: human-associated habitat; feature: feces | place: USA | collected 1985/1987 | reverse complement strand
TCATAGAGAAGTCAATGCCTTTCCATGACAGGTTTGTCTGGAAGCCGAAGTAATACTTCGGTGTTTTAGAATAACCCTGGAAATCCTTGTCATCGTCGTCACCATAAATGCCATCTCCATCCAAGTCTGCATAAATGATATCACCATACCAGATATTACTCTTGCCGATTCCCTGTTTCGGATAGAACTTATATCCGGCATCCGTCATGGCCTGCAACCATTTCATATCATCTTCCGTACGGATCATTCCGTCAGAAGGCCCTCCTTTCGGATTTACCGTACCATCGGCATTAAAATAGTTTCTATTGCCTTTATATACGTTCAGCACATAAAATTCATTGATCATGTGCCCTTCCAAAACACGCTGCAAGTCTCCTGTTGAAACCTCACCCAAATTGGTATAATAAGTGGAACTACCATCCGCATTCTGCTGCCATCCGCGGACAAGTTCTCCTTTGTATTTGGTTACTTCATTCTTGTTGTAAGAGAAGTTTCCGGATATGCCGTACGAGACAGAACCGATCCGATCATTCCAACCTAAGGTTATTTCAAGTCCCTTATTAGTAACCTCTGCAATATTCTGTCGGGGAGAACTGAACCCAGACAAAGTAGGTGACAAAGTTGGATTATACAAGATACCGTCCGTCAACTTATTATAAACCTCCACTGTTCCACTCAAACGGTTTTTCAGCATAGAGAAGTCGATACCCAGGTTGGTAACCGTAGTTGTCTCCCATTCCAGGTTATAGTTGGAAAAACTTCCCATGCCCAGTCCGGGAACCTCCTTGTTGCCAAAAGCATAATGGGGAGCCGTAGCATAAACAGCCTGCCATTCATAGTTACCGATTGAGTTATTTCCGAGTTGTCCCCAGGAAACACGTAATTTCAGGTTGTCGAGCCAATTCATCTTCTTCATGAATTTCTCTTCCGACAAACGCCACCCTGCCGAAAAGGATGGGAATATACCCCAGCGGTTCTCCGGAGAAAAACGGGAGGAACCGTCATAACGGACATTCGCCTCAAATAAGTAACGGGAATCATACGTATAAGTAACACGACCAAAGACAGAACGGGATGAAAACTCTGTAGTGCTTCCATCGATATAATCAGGCTCCGTCAATGCGTCAAAATCTGTAAGACTGGTATCAAGCATTCCTTTCTTACTAATGTCGGTAGTACGTGCCCATTTGCGGAATTCCTCATAGCCCACTAAGGCTGCCACATCGTGTTTACCTTTGAAAATCTGTCCCCAGTTTAAGGTGGTAGTATTTTTCCAGCTCTGATTTCCATCAATATAATATTTCACAGGGTACTCCGCAAGCAATTCGGAAGTAGGAGGAACATTCATAGTTTCTCCACGTTGGAATGAAAATCTTTCCTGATAATCGGAATAATGCCACAGATTCTCCTGCCGATAATGATCGTAGTAGAAGTTAGAAGTCAAATGGAAGTTCTTAAGGAAATCAATCTTAATATAAGGATTCACAAAGAATTTCGTTGTTTTATAAGAGCCTCCCGCACTATTCAGATAATAAACCGGATTGTTGACTACCGGATCTTCTTCGAGGGCTTCGGGAGCTCCATATTTCCCATCGTAATACGGATAGGTTCCCGGTGTACTTTTCTGCATTTGCAAACCATTCAAATCATCAACATTATTTCTTTCCTGATCTACATGATAACCCCATGCATTCAGTCCCACAGCCAAGAAACTGGCAACCTGTGACTCCAGATTACTGCGCATATAATATTTCTTCATTCCTGAATTCACCACCAAACCGGGATTATCCACATACGTAGCATTCAGGCTATACCGGGTTCTCTTTTCCGCACCGGTAAGCGTAATAGAATGTTCCTGCATCAATTTCGGATTATACACCTCATCGTACCAGTCCGTATTCGGATAGGCCACATAATTCGGGTAACCCGATTCGGATATTCCATTCGGATTGCTGGCCGCTGCACGCCACGTATCAATGGTAGTTTGGCTAAACACCTGTGCCTGCCCTGCATTGTCCGAAGCCTCATTGATAAATTCCATGTAGTCGGCATAGTTTGAAACCATACGGATCAGATTAGCCGGTGTATTATAGGAGAATTTTCCTGAATAGGTCACGTTGATTTTCCCGTCCGTACCTTTCTTGGTAGTCAATAGAATAACACCATTAGCACCCCGGTTACCATAAATAGCACACGAAGCGGCATCTTTCAGGATGGAGATAGAAGCGATATCATTAGGATTGACATTATTCAGCGACATTTCCATTCCATCGACCAGCACCAATGGTGCAGAATCATTTAAAGTACCTGTACCGCGAATACGCAGAGTAGATGATTCTGAGTTGGGCTTACTGGATGTCTGCATCACATTCAATCCGGCCACCATACCCGATAAAGTAGAAGCAAGCGTAGTTACGGGACGCGACAAGGTCTTATCATCAAAATTAACCGTAGCAACAGAACCCGTCAGATTCACTTTTTTCTGAGAGCCATAGCCCACCACTACCACTTCATCCAACAATTCGTTATCGGACATCATCCTGATGTCCAAGACACTCTGATTGCCAACCACTATCGACTGGCTTTTATAGCCGATATACGATATCTCCAAGACATCTCCTGTAGCCACAGACAATGAAAACTTCCCATCAACATCGGTCACCGTACCCATAGAGGCTCCTTTAACCAGAATGCTGACACCAATAAGAGCCTCTCCGGTATCTCCGTCGATTATACGTCCTGTAATGTTCCGTTCATTTTTTGTTTGATCCGCCGAAAGGATAGATACGTGCACCGTTTCATTTGCCAAAGAAGACGATCCCACCGCGTTCGCAGAAAGACTCCCCATATATATAAGCGAACACACGAGGAATTTTGTATTTACCTGCATAAGATTTAAAGTTTTAATTAAACATCATTTTTTGTTTTCCATAAAACCGGTTCTTCCTGATAGTTTCCGGATACTAACAAGCTGAATCCAGCCATTCAAAGGTAGCGCTTATGTGCAATTTCCGATAGAACGAAAAAATCATTTTATAGAATAATCGAGGCAAAAAGGTATTAGTAGCGTATCCGGCTATACCTCTGACACAGATATTGTACAAACAGGTCTTATTCTTGCATACAGAATACCCGAGATGTACTTGCTCCGTATCAAATCCGTAGTTTCTTCGTCCAGAGGTACTTCTGAGCGAAGAATGTACGGAGCAAGTACGGCTCAGATACGACTTAGATACGATTTAAATATCCCACTACTTCAGTTGAGAAGTTGTTTTAGAGATCAAGAATCAAACGCGGACGGAACTCCGCTTCCAGTATTTCCCGCTGACGGGCATCAGCTACAAATAAACCGGTCGACAAAACTTCGCCTATGGCACCATTGTCCGTAACCACCGCTACTTCTCTTTTCCCTTCCACCGGTTTTCCGTTCCGGGGATTAATAATATGTTTTCGCTCATGCGAATCATTACCGGAAGTAGTGAGGCATTCATTCTGAAGAAGCAACTCCTGTGGTTTCCGCCCGTTTAGAACAGCGCCCTGTCCAAAACCGACCTTCCATCCATCAGCCAAGGGATGATGCCCCAAAGCCAATACAGAACTGTTTCCCATATTGATCAATGCATCCTTCACTTCATAATGTTGCAGCAATTTCCGTGTTTTTTCCAAAGCATATCCTTTCAGGAATCCGGAAAGGTTGATAGTCACTCCCGGTTGCAAAAAGAGAAGGGTACGCTCCTGAGGTGATAGTTGAACACTACGGATTAAATTGGGTGTATAATTAGCCGAATGAATAGTGACATCGAAACATCCGTCAGTTCGAGTATAACATTCTACACAGAAAGCAAGCATATCATAAAGCTCGTGGCTGACCTGTTGCGGATGTGTAGAAGCAGTCCGGTTCAAATATGCCAGTTCACTATCCGCATCATAATAGTTGGCCATCTTTTCTAAACGACACAGCATTTTGTACACCGCATCGACTACCGACAGTAAAATGTCCTCCCCCTGCCTGCCACACAGCATCATATCGACACGTGTATGCATAGATGGAAACCAGGCATAAAGCAAGCCACCCTGAGAAGGTGAATATTTATAAAGATGTTTAATAACGTCTGGCATTTTCAAGTCTGTGTTTCCTAAAGAAAAATGAAAGGGCAAGTCACAATTCTGCAACTCACCCTTTTCAAAGACATACTATTAATTACAACTCTTTGATCTTTATATTCTTAAACCAAACTTCATCGCCATGGTCTTGCAGAAGAATGTTTCCAGACTCTGAATTACCGAAGTTAGGCCAATCTCTATACTTGCTATATGCAACCAGTGCATCCCACATCTGGTTCTGACGTGTGTATTCGATGAGCTTCACACCATTCAGCCAATGCTCTACGCGATCACCTTTCACGATAATCGTAGCCGTATTGAAATCTTTCTTGTTGAAAGGTTTATCTGCCGGAGCAGGAATCAAATCGTAAAGTGAACCCAATGTACGGTTTCCTTTCACGCCCAATTTAGCATCAGGATGCTTATCGTCATCAAGAATCTGAAACTCGCAACCAATAGCCGAACCGGCTCCTTTATTCATATCGGGGTTTACGAAATATTTCACTCCACTGTTAGCGCCTTCAGTAATCTTGAAATCTACTTTCAGGATAAAGTTTTTGTATTGGCGGGTAGTTACGATATCGCCACCGTTAGCAGATTCAGCACCACCACTCTTCATCACTTTCAGGATGCCGTTTTCCATTTTCCAACCCTTTTCAGGGAAAGAATTCAATTTGGCTCCTCTCCAACCTTCTGAAGTCTTACCGTCCCAAAGAAGTGTCCAACCTTCTTTTGCTTCGTTCGGAGAAATGGTATTGGGGATAACATTTATCTCCGGAGCTTTCCGGTCTGTCTGGTAGCGCTCTACGTCTGTTGTACAAATGCGGATATTCTTCCAACTGACTGTTTTTCCTTCATCGGCAGCATTACCGATAGCATGTACCTGCAAAGCAATAAAACCGGCAGGAGTCATATCGTCCCAGATATTTGCACAAGGCACTCCATTGATCCAGGTAGCGATAGAATTACCTATAGCCTCGATACGAGCCTTATTCCACTCATTGTTCTTGAAAGCACTTTTAGCTGCCGGATTTTGTGTCAGCGGATAAAGCCAGTTGCGACGGGCCTCATCATAGATGCCACCCGACCAGGCACGCTTAGAGGGATCAATCTCAAACTGATAGCCGTGCACGCGTCCTTTCTGGTAGTCTTTCTTGCTTTCACTGCGCAGCTGCACACCCGAATTCAAGCCATCATCTACTTTGAAATCAAACTCCAGGATAAAATCACCATACGTCTTCTTTGTAGCCAGAAATGTGTTAGGTGTTCCCATCTTCGAAATGCCGACAATAGCACCATCTACCACTTTGTATTCGGCTTTACCATTCAGCTTCTTCCAGCCACTCAGGTTCTTCCCATTGAAAAGCGGCTCCCAGTTTTGCGCCGAAACCACAGATGCACAAAACACAAACAAAAGCAACAAATAATTCTTTTTCATATTGATATTTCTTCTATTGATTATTTAATACTATGCAATTACAGTTTATAGAACTCATCCCATCCTTTACGAGGCGGTACGCCGGCCAACATTGCATTCGCAAACTCATTATTTGTAATCTGCTTGGTGCGAGGATCAAAGAATATTTGCGTATTGAGACGTTGAGCAATCACTCCTAATGAGAATACCTGCCCCAGCACACCGTTAATTTCAAACGGTGAGCGGGTCTTTTCCTGTCCCATACAAGCCAACAGGAAATTTTCGAAATGATTCGACGGACTCTTAGGTACTTCCGGCAGTTTACCTGCCATTTCCTTAGCTTTCTCCTCTGGTATTATGGAAAGTGTGCTGCCATGGCTTCCACCCTTAAATATCAAATCCTTTGTATAAATAATCTTTCCGGGGTTCAGACTGGAGGCCGGCGTATCTCCCTGATTAGTTGCAGGAATATTAGGATCTAAACCGGATACCCCATAACCGGCAGGGATAGGAGGAAGATTGTCCAGACCATCATACCATGTAATGTCAACCGGCGGCATACCCTTACGTTGAGGGAAACGGAACAGGATAGTGGAAGAATAAGGGAAGAAATAGTCATTATGTCCGTTGGCATATTTCATAGACACTTCGTAGGGCAATCCCAATTCCAGGAATTCGTGAACCGTATCCAGGATATGTGCACCCCAATCACCCAGACAGCCCATTCCAAAATCGTACCAGCAGCGCCACTGTCCCAAATGGTAGTCTTTGTTATATTCGTGATAAGGAGTTACTCCCAACCAGGCATCCCACTCCATGTCTTTCGGCAGTTGCTGGCCGGAAGGGAACTTATAGATATTGGTATCCCATTTGTGCCAGCGACGGGGATTATTCATGTGTGCCGTCACAGCCGTTACATCCTTGATAATACCGGCATCCATCCACGCCTTGAACTGAAAATAGTTAGCTTCCGAATGTCCTTGGTTACCGACCTGTGTAGCCAGGTTCGGACGTTTCAGTGCAGCTTGCATCAGCAATTCTCCTTCATAGAAAGTACGTGCCAGAGGTTTCTCCACATACACATGTTTACCTGATGCCAAAGCCAGCATACTGATAGGGAAATGTGAATGATCGGGAGTAGCTATGGCTACCGCATCAAAATCATTGCCCGCCTTGTCAAACATCTGACGGAAATCGCGGAAACGTTTCGCCTTAGGATACTGGTTCATCACTTTCTGGGTGTGAGCGGCTCCCATATCCACATCGCACAGAGCTACAACTTCTACCATACCGGTACGGGCAAAATCGTTTATAATCTGCTCGCCACGGTTTCCAATGCCTATATAGGCAATCTTCACTTTATCCGTCACTTTCCTTTGCGTAGTGGAAGCACGGGCTCCCAGCACATCACCGGCCCCGAATGCCAGTCCGGCAGAAGCCATTGTCATCGTTTTCAAAAAATCTCTTCGTGTCGTCATATATCATTGGTATTAATTAAGTTACTGAGTCTTGATCATCTTCAGGCCGCATTTCTTTTCTTCAAAAACAGACTTCTTATCCCATAGAACAGAATGCGCAGGATTGTCCAAAAGACATAAAGCACGCCCGAAAACGCGAGGACATAGAAAAAGGATGTCAGCATCTCCGAGAAAGGTGTCTCATAAGAAATTATGGCATACAGATTTGCCAGATTGCCTATAATGAAGCACGCCAGCAAAGTCAGCAGTTCTATCTTTTTCCGGCGGGCAGTAATGACTGTATTTTTCATACGGCTTCAGGTGTTTTAGCTTGATGATTCAAGTAGTTGATTTTATATTCATCGGGGAAGTATAGTACCCGTTCTTCCTGTAAAGCCTGATCGCCCAACAGGCAAAGCATACTTGCATAATAGCCCTCTTCAGCTATGCGTTCTGGCTGCCTACGGGTAATAACAGCCTCAACAAAAGCTTCTAATAACAAAGAAGTACCATCCGATTTAGGTCGTTCTCCCAGAATAAATTCCCCTTTGTTTTCATTGGCAGTTTCCGGTGCCCAGCTAGTTCCGGCAAAAGGTAAGGAATCAAACACTTTATTCTCCCATTCGTTAATCATCTGCAAAAATCCAGGTGCAGGAGGAACACTTTCAAAGAAGTATTTACCTTTCTCCGGTTCCACCGTCCCCAGATTACCCATGATTTGTTCTTCCAAACCATAGAATTTATTGGATATGACAGAATCAAATGTCATCTTCACTCCGTCATCGAACACATATATGCAACTTACATTATCATATACTTCCCTACCATCCTTCCAATAGGTGATAGCCCCATGTCCCATCACTTTCTCGGGAAGCTTTTGCAGTGCCCAACTCCCTATTTGCAACTGATGGCAAGCCAGTTCAGTCATCAGTCCTTTGGAATATTCGCGATACAGACGCCAGTTAATCAGACGTTCCAGATCAGGTGAAGGCACTTCCCGCCTCCAGTCTCCATTCCGGTTCCAAAAAGTACGGATGGCGTTTATCTCACCAAAAGTACCGGCATGAATCATTTCCATGGCCTTAATGTATCGCGGATCAAAAAGACGTTGCTGCCCGGTAAAGAATACTTTCTCCGTACTGATGTGCTTATTATAGATGCGGAAACATTCTTCCATCGTAAAGCCTATAGATTTCTCACAGAACACGTGCTTGCCGGCATCAAAAGCATCCAGCACTATTTGGCAATGGGAATTAAGAGGAGTAGCTACCAGTACGGCATCAACGGTTTTATCTTCCAGTATTTCCCGGTAATCGTCATAAACTTTAGCTTTCGGAGCCAATTCCAGTGCTTTTTCAATAGAAGGCTGATAGATATCGCACAATGCCACAATTTCTACTTTAGGATTCTGTACCAGAAAGCTCATCAAAAAACGTCCTCTTGAACCCGGACCGATAATAGCCAGACGGCACTTTTCACCGGATGTTTCTACAACTTCCGAAAAAGCAGAAAGCCAAGGGCTTGCCGATAACAGCACTCCGGCTCCAATCATCCCTATATCTTTCAGAAACTCTCTCCTGCTGATCAATGTATCTTTCATAATATAATCTTTAAAATAAAGCCTATTTCCCGTCTTTTACTGAAGGCGGAACAGCGATATAAAATGACAGTCCAAAAATAGCAAAATATTGAGATATAGAGTATAAATATTTATCCAAACAATGCGAAAATAGTACCAATCGCCCCTGTTGTCACTTTATAAAGTCCTTAGGCAGAACTCCAAACTGCTTCTGGAAGCATTTTGTGAAGTAAGAAGGGGTATTGAACCCAGTCATGTAACACACTTCATTGATCTTACATTCTCCTTCCTGCAACAGCTGTGCCGCCTTCTTCAGACGTTCCAGACGAATGTAATCATTCGGGGTCAAATCCAATATCCCTTTTATTTTCCGGTTCAGGCTCGAACGGCTCATATTCAGCAGGCTCGCCATATCATCAAGACAGAATTCAGGATTTTGCATATTGGCCACAACTACTTCTTTCAATGTTTTAAGAAAGGTTTCGTCTGCTTTAGTCATCGCCATACTGTTAGCTTGTACAAAAGGAGAATGAGCAAAAGAAACCCGCAACTTCTCGCGGTTACTCAACAAGTTAGACACACATACTCTCAGGTATTCCACAGAGAACGGTTTTTCTATGTAAACGTCCGCACCAAGCCTCATACCTTCTATTTTTGCCTGAAGGGTGGTTTTAGCTGTCAATAATATAATGGGAATATGACTATAATCGAGCTCCGACTTCAGATGTTCACACAGTTCCAATCCATCCATCTCGGGCATCATAATATCAGAAATAACCAGATTGACCGTATGTTCTCCCAACACTTTCAACGCTTCTATACCATTGACGGCTGTCAGCACCTGATATTCCGATGACAATTGTTTAGTCACAAACAACCGCATCTCCAAACTATCTTCTACAACCAACAGGGTATACCGGCATTGTTTACGACCGGTTTCCGGTTCTCCTTCTCCGGATGATTCTTCATTCATTACCGGTTCTTTTCGTTCTATTGTAACAGTTTGTACATGCTTCAACGGAAGTGACAACAGGAAACAATTACATTCCATGGAATCTTCCATGTATAATGCACCTTCATGCAGTTCGGCAAGCAAACGGGCTAATGCCAACCCAATACCGGTACCGGATACAGAGCTCAAGACTCCCTCCTTATACTGGATGAACGGCTTAAAAATCTCTTCACGCATTTTTGCCGGAACAACAGGACCGTCATTACAAACCGAAAACAACAGTTTATCTTCTTCCACATACAGCCTAACGCGGATATAAGTTTCAGAATACTTGATGGCATTGGAAAGCAGATTACTGATAATCTTGGTCAAGCCTTCCTTATCGACCGAAGCATACACCGTTTCGGGAGAGTCAATAACAAATTCCAATTCTTTCTGACGTGCCGAAAGTCTAAAACGTTTACACGTCTTTTGCAGGATATCCGACACATCACATTCCACAAAATTCAGTTGGAATCCTTGCGTCTCCGTTTTTCTGAAATCGAGCAACTGATTGACCAAATCGAGCAGCCGATTTGTATTCAGGTCCATTATCTCCAAATCATCCCTGATTTCATCGGATACCGATTTGGATGACAACACATTCTCAAGCGGACTCTTTATGAGTGTAAGCGGCGTACGTATCTCATGAGCTACATTCGTGAAGAAATCTATTTTAGCCGTGTACAGTTCCCTCTCCTTCTCACGCTCAAACTTCTCCATGGTCTGCTGATGCTTCTGTTGGGTCCTTCTCCTAAAGTAGAAAATAACGGCAACCAGAGAACATAAAGCCAATAGTACATAAACGACATAGGCCCAGGTAGACAAGTAAAAAGGAGGTCGAATACGTATTTTAAGCACACGTTGCGCTTCATTCCATTTACCGTCGCTATTAGATCCCTTTATACGCAACGTATAACTTCCGTAAGGCAGATTGGAGTAATTGATCATGGAGTTCCTGCCTACCGTATACCATTCACTGTTAAAACCCTCCAGCTTATACTCTAACCGATTCATCTCGGGAGCCTGATAACTTAAGGCAGCCACCTGAAGAGAAAAGGAATTCTGATTGGCATCAAGCTCTATTTCATCTGAATAAGTAATGCTCTTCTCCATAGGAGAATCCGGACTATCCACTGATAACCGCTTGTTGAACAAGTAAAAATCAGTAATGACCACCGGAGGAAGAAAAGTGTTCTCTACAAAAGTTTCTGGGTCAAAAGCTATAAACCCATTGATACTGCCCAGGTAAATACGTCCTTTTCTGTCACAATATCCGGACTGGAAATTAAACTGATTGCTCAACAATCCGTTGGCCGTGGTATAGACATGCTTGCTCTCTGTCTCCGGATTGAAGCAGACAAGACCGTTATTAGTTGTAAGCCAGAGATTTCCCCGCTTATCCTCCACCATCTTATAGATAGTATTACTTGGAAAACCTTTCGACATATCATAGCGGGTGAAGTTATCCGTCTCCGGATTATAACGGCAGAAGCCCTCACCCAAGGTCATAAACCACAGACATTTTCTGCTGTCTTCATAGATACTGATCACCTTATTGTAAGAGAGCGAAGCAGAGTCTTTTTCATTCGACAGGTAATTTTTCCACTTCTGACTTCGGACATTATAGCAAAAGACTCCATTGGAGAAAGTAGCAAACCAGAGATTGCCGTTGAAATCCTCCAATATATCATAAGTAAACATGCTCTTCAGTTCAGCAATGCGTGTAAAGTCGTCAGAAGAGCGGTTGTATTTCAGCAGACCGGCCGTTGTACCGATCCAGACATCGCCTGTAGTGGTTTTGCAAATGGTAAAAGCATCATTAGCGGACATAGAGTTCTGAGTTTTACCTCTGGAATAATGCTTCACTTGCCTGGTATGCAAATTCACCCGGTTTAATCCACCGGAAAAAGTGCCCACCCATAGATCATCTCCATCCAGACAAAGTGCATGAACATTTTTGTAAATGGCAGGATGATCAAAAGGCACTATTTTACCGTTCGCAGGGTCATAATTGAATAATCCCTTATCTTCGGTACCTATCCACAACGTACCGTCATTGCTTTCGCATATTTCTCGTACCCGACGCCCGAAGTGCCTGAGATCATCTCTTGGATAGAATTTCTCAAAATAAGTCCATTGATATGGATAATAGTTCACACCACCGAAATATGAACCTATCCACATACCATTTTCCTTGTCACGGCACAGTGAATAAATGGCGTTATCCGACAATGCATAAGAATCATCCTGATCAGGAACCGACAGATGTGTCACCTTATCATTTGCCAGATTGTATATATACAGACCAGATTCCGTACCTACCCACAGCTCATCATCGGATTTGAATTGCAATACGCGTACATAAGCGTTCAACAATCTGCGAGTTTTGCCGGTGGTAAAGTTTATCTCAGTCAATCCGTTAACCGAAGCTATATAAACGCAATTGTGCGGCCCACTGACATGCCAGTTAATGATATCTCCTTTAAATATCTCATTGCCATCTGCATCCTTAAAAGGTTGTAGCGGACTTTCAAAATTATCCTTTGTGTAGTAAAGATTGTCAGCATACAAAGCCAACCAGCAGGTACTTTCGTTAAGCCAGAAACGAGCTACATTGGACATGCCCGAATCATGCAGATAATTCCGTAACCTTTTCTCATGATTGTAGCAAAACAAGCCCTGATTCTCCACCGATATCCAAATATTATCGTATTCATCGCTTCCAATCATGGTTACGAAGTCTTTAATGACAGTTCCTTTATCACTTGTCTGATTGAAAGCTGTGAAAGAATCAAGCACCGGATTATAGATAAAGACTCCCCCATCCGTCCCTATCCAGATATTCCCTTCATGGTCTTCATAAAGTGCAGTAATGAAATTCTTGCCTAAACCGGAATTTTCCTTTTTGTATACGCGGTAAGATAGACCATCATAACGGTTCAGACCGTCTTTAGTCCCAAACCACATAAAGCCTTTCCTGTCCTGCAAAATCTGATATACCGTATTTTGTGAGAGACCGTTCCGGATGTCCATTGTCTTAAAATAGTAATGAACAGCATTTTGTGCATATGACGGCAACGCCGTCAATATGCACAAATAAAAGAAAAGCTTTATAATCGTTCGGTTCATAACCTCCTCCTTCCCGGAAGATTACTTTTTCAACGAATTACAGATACGTGTATTTATTTCTTTAGCACGCTTTTCATCCAGTTTAATAACCTTACGGTCATAGGTCATCAGGCCATTCACTTCCACTTCCACGTCAGTAGTCTGCGTATAGACAGCTGCGGAGAATCCTCTGTCTACCATCTTATACAGCATATCGGCATACTTCACATATTCATCCGTAGCTTCTTTGGAAGAATTAAACTGAACATAACCCCAGTTACGGTTCGGCTCCCAGATATGATCCTTCAGAACAAGACCGATACCACCGTATTCACCCAAAACAGTTGCACGCTGAGCATCATACAAGTACATCTCAGGTGCCGGATAATTATGCAGGTCAAGCATATCACCACAAGTATAATGGTTACCGCCACTTGCTGGATTCACCAAACGGGTCGGATCATATTGTTTTGTCCATTCAGCAATTTCAACGGTCTTAAACTGTCCCCAAGCCTCATTAAATGGCACCCAGGTACCAATGCAAGGATAAGAATACAGACAGTCCATTATTTCTTTCCATTCTTTGCGATAATAAGCTTCTGATTCGGCTGAACGCTTCATTTCCGTACCATCAAAGTACTTCCGGTTCTGCCATTGCGGGTTGCGGTCACCACTCGGCATGTCTTGCCACACAATAATTCCAAGCTGGTCGCAATATGTATACCAACGGGCAGGCTCTACTTTAATATGTTTACGGATCATATTATAACCAAAATCTTTTGTCTTCTGAATGTCGTACAGTAAAGCTTCATCCGTAGGAGCCGTATACAGACCGTCAGGCCACCAACCTTGATCAAGCGGGCCAAACTGGAACAGCGCTTCATTATTCAGTTCCAAACGTACGATACCATTGGCATCCCTGCGAGTGGAATATTTACGCATGGCCGCATAGCTATCCACCTTATCCACAATCTTATTCCCCTCTTTTAAAGTAACTTTCAAAGTATAGAGAAAAGGAGAATCAGGGCTCCACAGTTTTGCATTTTCAGGCATTGCCACTTCTACAGGTTCCCCATTAATACTCTTACCGACAGCAATTAATTGATTACCATCATACACATTCACCTCCACGAAGTCTGATGTGCTGTTGGTGTTCAGTTCAGCTTTTACCGTTAACAGATGACGGTCAATATCAGGAGTAATACGAAGATTCTCAATATGTTTACCAGCAACAGGTTCCAGCCATACAGTTTGCCAGATACCTGTTACAGGAGTGTACCAGATACCTTCCGGTCTGCTGACTTGCTTACCACGTGGTTGAGGGCCTCTGTCCGTAGGGTCCCAAACCTTTACAACCAGACGGTTGTTACCTTTAGCCGACAAGGCAGGAGTTATATCAAAGGAGAATGGAGTAAATCCTCCGGTATGACTTCCAACCTTAATATCGTTCACCCATACATCGGTTTTCCAGTCAACGGCACCAAAATGTAGCAAAACCTGTTTTCCTCTCCAGGCTGAAGGTATCTCAAAGCTCCGTTGATAGATTACTTCCTGATTTTCGTTCACTCTTTTTCCTACTCCGGACAAAGACGATTCTACAGCAAAAGGTACGAGAATTTGGCCTTCAAAATCCGTTGGAATGCGTCCACCTTTATCAATAATAGCATAATCCCACAAACCATTCAGGTTTTTCCAGTCATTACGCTGCATGATGGGCCTTGGATACTCGGGCAATACATCGGAAGGATTGATCTGTTCTGCCCACTTTGTCTTTATTCTATCTCCGGCCGGTTTCCATTGAGCCGAACTCTCCAAAATAAAAAACGTTACTAAAAATAACGAGATGAATAATTTTTTCATGGTATGTAACTCTATTTAATGTTTGGAAGCAAAGTTAGCTACAAATTTATTTTCAGAATAACGCAATTGACTCAATAAATGCAATAATCTTTCCATTTATTCGCTAAGATAGAAAGATACACGAGAAAAACATACCAATTTGTGAGATCCAATAGCAAAAAATAAAGGAGATGGGAAATTATAAAAAACAAGAGGTTAACACCTTGCAAAGACTTAATTCTCAAGAAAAGCTCCTTTTCTATCAGGTAATCTGTCGTTTCAAAGCATTTGCATATCCCTCGATAATCAATTCCAACCCATCCGTTAATTCTTGTGGCGAAATAACAATCTCCAATTTTCCCACCGTAGCATTTTCTGATATTTTTTTATTAGGGAAGCTGATCTGTAGTTCATCGTTTATAACTTCCAAGGCAAATTCTGCCGTAACAGTAGCCTTCTCTATTTTAGAAGCCGTAACAGGTACCAATGTGATTAAAGGGACCTGAACTGTTGTAGTAGTAACTGCTCCGGTATCATCCAAAGCGGGATATTCAAGTTGCACTATCTTCGGAACCAATGCCCCTTTATTTTTCCCCTCCCCGTCAACAGGCTTTTCAAAATACTTATCCAGCAAACCTTCATTCTTATCCATCAGTGAGTCGCTGGCACTTACAATGGCATGATGGATAGCCTCTACAAACAATTTAAAGCTAATCATATCGATGAGTTTTATGATTCGACATTATGCTATTTTACTTTTTCTGAGGTGCCATCTTCTTCAACTTTTCAAAGTTGTCGACCGCCTCACTCACTACTGAGCGACTTTCCGACGCCAACCCAATCGCCGCTTGACAATTAGGGCATGAGAATTGCACACCTTGAATTAGCAAATGCAAATCAATGGGTATTTGAGTCCTACATACCGGACATGGGATATATTGATCTATCATACTTCTATTCTTCTTTTTCCGACTGTTTATCTATCTTTTGTATGGGCTGTATCGATTTTGTATACAAATCAAGTAAAGTCAATACTCCTTTAGGCAAAGGTAATCTGCCCGCATGTATATTCACTTTAAGACGGCTTGACAAAGTACTATCATATTGTTCACGGGAGTTTTTCTTATATTCCTGTTTGGCCGGAGCAATTCTTCCATTCAGAACCGCCTTCTTCTCTACAAGCTGCACATCCGCATTTACTTGCGATTTATAATCATAAGAACCCACCGATGTGATTTCCAGATCAAAGTCCACATTGATCTTATCTATTGCAAGAGAATTTAAGGGCAATAAGCACAGTAAAGGAACCTGAAAAGCCATTTTGTTGATAGAGATGTATCCTGGATCAGTGGGTTGTTTCGTATGATCAACAACCGGCTGACTCAGTACCATCTCTATCATAAGAGGTTGTCGCAAGTCGCTTCCCTCCTCTTTTGTGAAGCAATAATCAAGCAAGAACTGAGCCTGCCCGGTCAGCATCATAACATTGGCTTTCGAGGCCGCCACCAAAGGTGCGCCAATGATTGATTCAATGTTAAGTTCTGCCCCAAATTGAGGTTTGAATGTACCTTGCTCGTTTTCAGACATAATCGTTTATTTCTACTTAATATTAGATTTCTCCGAAAGCTGGAATTTTATCATTAAGTTGTTGTATCTCCTCCAGCATTTCCATTTCCAGTATTTCCTCCTTCAGGTGTCTTCGCAGGCGTCAATTCTATAGGCTGAATTGCTTGTGTAAATGCTTCAATTATAGTGTTTACTCCTTTAGGAAGTGGCAATTGACCAGCATGTACATTTACCGTATATTTGGCAGAATTGCTCTTTTCATAATGTGTATTATGAGTAGCAGAATCCTTTGAAGAATAACTGGCTGATCCTTTTATAGATACAGATAGCGGTCCCCAACCCAATTTAGTTTCAAAGCTACCGGAACCTGAACTTGCGCTTTCAGATGTTTTGTTATCGTCTTCAGAGAAACTGGATTTTACTTCCATTTCAAAATTAATATCCACAGTTTCCACAGCTAATGAATTAATTGGCAGAATAGTCAAAAGAGGCAAAGTGAATTTTGTAGAAGCAGGGGTAACAGAAACCTTTCCATCTTTATCCTCTGAAATAACACTTCTAGTAAGAATCATATCAATCATGATAGGCTCATACTGGGTCGGAATTTCGTTCCCACCTTTATCCTTCTTCGCCATGTTGAAACAAGTATCCAACATAAACCTTGTTTGCGTAAGAGCCATTGCAGAATTCGCCTTAGCGGCTGCATTCAAAGGACCTCCGATTAAGCTTTCCATTGGCAGCCCGGAGAATTGCTGCGACATCGACAATAAATTTGTATCCATAATAATGCGTTTTGAAGAAGTTATTAAATATGTTAACTAAAACTCAGAAGTCTCTTAATCCATCTTTTTATGCATTCGAATAAGCGAGCAAAAAATCCTTTTTTCCTCTTAGGCTTTTCCGCCGGATAAAAACTAATAGTAATGCGTTCACCCATATGCCTTTCAGATTTATCCCGATTCGTAATGTGACAAAGTTAGTGACATAAAAGCATAAAAAGAGAATATAAGTGATAACATCTAATTTTCACAATTAGCTATTTATCACTTACTTACAAAGAGAAGTAATAACAATCTTCAAAAAGCAGGCTAATTAGCAACCTTCAATTTTATCCGATGCCTCCTTTGAGCCACAATTTGCTTATTGACATTCCCAAAGCAAAGAGCAATGGTAAAATCATCTAACCCACAAATTGAGAGGCATGAAAATAGACAATCATCTTCCGTATATTTAGGATAGGTTTGGTGCAGATACTCTATATAGTCCTTGTATATCTCCATAATAGTAGAACGAAGTTTCTTCTGCTCATTTTCCAATAAAATACGTAAATCCTGTTTGTTTTTAGTCTTGTCCTGACGACTAAGCCGTTCTATTGTTTTATAAATGGATGTCTCTTTAAAGATCACATTGCATAATTGCGCCTTTTCATCGGCCAATTTTCTGATTTCATTTTCTTTCTGAGAAAGCAGTTTTTGAGTTTCTTCTTGTTTATCCCTCAATAAAGAAATATAATACTCAGTCTCTATCGCATGTACTTCCAATAAAGCCTGATCGTATTTATGCTCCTGTTCGAGAAACTTCTTCCGCTGCTTTGTTCGCTGAATATACCAGACTAGAAAAAGAATCACAAGTAAACAGAAAACGATCAGATAGATAAATGGAAACTGCATCTTCACTTTAAAATATTCGGTTATCTGACAGCAAAGAAAATAAAAATATAGAGAAATAGCAATATATATTTCAAAAAAAGCTGACTCATAAACCTACATGGTTCATTTGATCCGCTACCTCTTTCTATTCTGTTACCCGCAGAAGCACAACACTCACATTATCTCTACCACCTGCCGCCTTTGCAGCTTCTATCAGATTGATTGCAGTAGGTTCTTGATGAAGAACTTCTTCAATCTGATCATCTGTAAGCATATCACTTAAACCATCGGAACAAATCAAAAAGAGATCTTCATCCAATAATTGACCGGTTAATTCGGTGAAATCGGCAAAAGCAGATGTTCCGGCACCCAAAGAGTTATATATTACGTTGGATGGAGTAGTCATATCTCCGGTCAGCTCCCGCATAGAATGGTCCGACGAAAGTTGTTTCAGAATACCGCCACGATAACGATACAGGCGACTATCTCCAATATTCACCATATAGATGCGCTCTTCATAACTGAACATGCCTACAAAAGTGGTTCCCATTCCCTCGTATTGAGGAAGTTCAACGCCCTTGTTTGTTATCAGAGCATGAGTTTCATTCACCCAATTCTTTATCTCGCCGGACAGTACCTCATGGGAAAGATCGGAAGGAAGATCGGTAATAAAACGGTCGAATGCCTGGGTAGCCAACTCACTGGCAAATTCTCCACCTTCGTGTCCGCCCATACCATCCGCTACAAAAGCCGTAAATCGAGCCTGAGGAATGAGTTCAAACTTCTGTTCGTATGTTTCGTCACGATAAAGTCCTCCATTGAAAAGTATCATGTCTTCATTATTGGTACGTATGCACCCCATATCACTGGCAAGCTGACATTTCAATAATAACATAAGGCAATTTTGCGATTTAATGATTACAACCTACGATTAAAATGATCTCTATTCCATCCGAATCTATTCAACCTTAAAATCAAGATTGGCTATACGAACGATATCTCCGATGCTAAACACCGCAGGTACATTCGGCGAAAGACGGTTACCGTTTACAAACGTACCATTGGTAGAATCCAGATCCACTATTTCCCATTGTCCGGATGCGCTCTTCTGTAAGCGGGCATGGGTACCGGAAACATATCCCTGAGAAGCGAATGCAGATACATAATCACCCTTTCTACGCCCAATCACCGCACCATTTCCCAAACCTAAACGAATGCCTGCGGCAGAACAAACCAAACGTACAGGAAGTGGAGGTACGGATACTCCCGGACGCATTGTTTTTTCAGGCTCAGAGGGAGCCGGACTCACAGAAGAAGCCGAGGAATTCACGGAAGAAGTCGAAGGATGCACAGGTGACACCACTTGATTTGCAGCGGATACTAACGGCTGACCGCATTGCGTGCATCGTTTCCCCTTTCCAAACACATGGCATTGAGGGCAAATATACAGTTCAACACCACATTGATCGCAATAGTGACTATCACTTTCTATTTCAACTCTGCACTTGGGGCAGTTGACTAATGTACTCATTTCTTTAGTAATTAACGATTAGTGATTCAATTATCCCATATCCTCAGGCAACAATATACTGTAACTTGCCGGATCAAAGTCAGGACGCTCCATTTCGTAACGCAGACGGGAACTCTGATTCTTTTTCACCCGATCGAAATAATTATTCACTTCACGGGCATTGGCAAAATTACGTTCACGACGATTATATAAATCCGTGAAGTAAACACGCATGGCATTTTCTGCTTCAGGAGTCAGTGTAAGCTTATCCTTTTTCACCTTCATCCTAAAAATTTGCGCCAATTCATCGGGATTATAGTCCTCAAAATGAATCACCTTAGTGAAGCGGGATTCCAAACCGGAATTCGTATCAATCCATTGGCGGATCTCACGCGGATACCCGGCAGCTATGCAAACCATCTTCCCCTTATAATCAAGCAACATCGGCAAAATGGTATTCGTAGCCTCCTGCCCGAAGTTATCGCCCATCAGTGAATAAGCTTCGTCAATAAAGAACACACCGCCCACCGCACGCTTCACAACCCGTGCCGTTTTAGTGGCAGTCTGCCCCACATAGCCTTCTACCAAATCCTTACGGGTTACTTCCAACAAACGATTGCTGGGCAATACACCCAATGAATAGAAAATATTTCCCATGATACGTGCCACAGTAGTCTTTCCCGTTCCCGGATTACCGACAAAGAGATAGTGATCCACTACACCCTGGAATTTCTTACCCATAGCTTCCGCCTTAGCACGCTCCACTTTGATATAATCGGCAATCTCCTTCACTTCACGTTTCACGCTGGATAATCCGATCAATTGGTTCAATTCAGCCATGCACTCTTCTTCATCGATCATCTTTGGCGGATCATACGGAATATCCTCCGCCTCGATGGTCAGGTACATTTCGCGAGTCAAGGTCTGTCCTCTGGCATGTAATTGTGCCAGCCGATTGGCACGGCGGGCTTTGGTTTTCTCAAAGAGTTTCACCATTTCCCCTGCATTTCCAAAGTTCTCATCTTTCGATGTCACCATTTCATCGACTAATTTAATCAGCATCTCTTCTGCATCCGGTGTCAGTATATTCCCTTTCTTCCTGATAAGAGAACGATAAATACAGATCAACTGGTCTGCCGAGTAGTCCTCGATATGCAGAAAATTACTAAACCGGCGCCGGAAGCCCGGATTGGCATTATTGACAAATTCCTCCATTTCAGCGCGATAACCGGCACAGATAACCACAAATTTCCCGGCATCCTTCACCATTCGGGTCATTAGTGCCTCCACGGCTTCCACTCCAGTCTGATCCTTACTTCCACCCGCACTGATAGGCATCAGGGCATAGGCTTCATCTATAAAAAGAATACCGCCCATTGCTTCGTCACAAGCCTTATCCACAAGTTTGGCCGTCTCATTCTGATACGTACTTATCAGATGTTTACGCTCCTTTTCCACGACTTTATCGGTAGGCAGCAGACCGATGGCTTTAAAGACCTCTCCCAACTTACAGGCGATGGTGGTCTTACCTGTCCCCGGATTACCCGTCAGCACAATGTGTACAGGAGTCACCTCAGCGTCAGCAATACCCATTTCCATCATTTCCTTGTCCATGGCTATCTTGTTCGCCAGCGCACGTATCTCTGCTTTTACGCTGTCCATACCGACGAATTCATTCAATTCAGCAAGTACAACGTCCAGACTCTTGATATTTTTGCTTTCTTCACCTTCAATATCGGCACGCGTCAGTACATGCACCATAGACGCATCATAATCCGGTGTACCCTTCAGTTCCAGCAACCGGACTCCCTGATTCTTGATTGCACGATCCATTGCGTTCCGTACCTCACGGGCATTACCGAAATTGCGTGTACGGGTCAGGTACATCTTCGAGAAGTAATTACGGATAAATGCCTCGGCCTCTTCATCCAGGGTCAGATGCTCTTTCTTCACCTGTCGGCGGAAGATTTCCGTCAATTCATCGGCTTTATAGTCGCGGAAAGTCACCGTTTCATTGAAACGGGAGGCCATCCCCGAGTTGGAACTCAAAAATTCTCCCATCTCTTTTGTATATCCGGCAGCAATAGCCACAAACTGCCCGCGACGATCTTCTACCAGTTTCAGCAACGTATCAATTGCCTCTTGGCCGAACTGGTCATTATCACCTTGCTTCAATGTATAGGCTTCGTCAATGAACAGTACTCCGCCCATAGCCATATCCACATATTTTTCCACCGCCAAGGCCGTCTGACCTACATATCCCGCAACCAGCTCCTTTCGCGAAACTTCCACCAACTGACCGATGGGCAGCACTTCCAGCGAATTCAGGATATCAGCAAAGATACGGGCAATTGTTGTCTTTCCCGTCCCCGGATTACCAAGGAACAGAAAATGATCTTTGACCTCCCGCTTTGCTCCGGCACCTTTCCGTTCCCGTTCAAAATCTATCTTATTAATGATTTTCTGCACCGTTGCCTTGATTTCATCAATACCGACAAACTCATCCAGCTCTGCCATGATCTCCTCATAACTCTTCTGCCGGAACTCTTTACCGGGAATATCCTCAGGAATGGCAACCGATGCATTCGGATCGCGCTTGATAGTATCGGCAAAGATATCAGCCGCCTTTTTCACAGCCAAATGCCCATTCCCGAAATCATCTGATTTCTGTCGCATCTCATTCTTAAACACACGTTCCAATTTAGCATCCGCTTCCTCACTCAATGCAATCCCATAACGTTTTTTGAGTTCATGGATACAAAGCTGCTTCAGTTCCTCCATACTGAAATCTTTCAGATCGAAGTAATACTCAAAGCGATTGCGCACATCAGGATTGGATACCAGAAACTCTTTAAAGGCCGATGAAAGCCCGGAAAGAATGACTATCGGATCATTGTTCCACTTATCCATACAGCTGAACAGCTTATCAAGCTTATTGATATCATTGGCTGCACCCGAAGGCAAAAGCTTCTGCACATTTTCAATGCAAAGAATCCCCCCTTTCAGATCGGCGGTATTCTTTTCCCACTCTTTGGCAAACTCCTCATAATCCACTGCATCCACTACTTTCATGGCAGGCTTCTTGATAATACCACTGGAATACAATAGTTTTTGCAATACTCCTGCCAGTTTGGTTTTACCGGTTCCGGTATTTCCCGTAATAATCATGTCCATGCCCAGACGAATGGAAATGCCACTACGCTGTGCACGCAAAGCGAGCGACTCACAAGTATTTACCAAATCCTGCAACTGGTTCTTGACGGTTGCCATCCCCACCAACTCACGCAGCGGTTCGGTAGCTTTAGTAACCACATTGGTACCACACCATTTGCAGAAAACAGCCTTTTCACGGTTCGGCTTATTACATTTCGGACAATTCATAGTCATCTTCATTTATCAGTTCTCTACATCTGCTTTCGCTTTTTTGAAACTGAAGTTCACTTGTTTTTTGGTCGTATAATTCTCATAAGTACCTTCAAAAGCATCCATTCCATCGCCGGTGAACGTACCGTTATACTGCCCGTCGAGAGTACCGTTCTTGTATACATCGTCAAAATGGATAGTATTCGTAACGGTATTCACAGTGCCCGTCAGTGCTTCGTTGGTCAGATTCGTATATTGCACATGTATGGTAGCTTTCAAGCCTTCCGAGTTTGCTGTCGTTATGTTCAGCGTAGCATTACGCCCTTCAAACGTACCCTCCCATGTACCTACCAGTTCTTTAAGCTTTCCATCGTTTTGCAGAAAACGGGAGGCATCCAGTCCGAATGCCGGAGTATATTGCACAAACAAATAGGCCAGCCAACCTACCACCACCATGGAAAGTACAGCACGATAAGAAAACTTACGGATACAATCTTTCAGATATTTAGCATATTGCGCCGATTCACCGCCAATAGAAGACTCAAAGTGTGTCCCCACACTCGCCTTAAAAGCAAAATGCAATGGCTCCAAGCCTGTTTCCTCAAAACCAGGATTCAGCAAATGATCATGCAACCTCCGCTCAACCGGAAGCTTGAAATAACAGCTTTTCATCAGATAATAAGCCAGTAGGAGCAAAAGTCCAGCCAGTACATAATGAGCATAAGGCATGATGAGATCCAGCACAAAATAGACTGTATAATAGATAATTGCCCCCACAATAAAACCTAAAATAGCACTTCCGATAAGATTCTCAAAATCAGAAGTTACAAAAATAAGAATACCGAAGATGATACCCATCGTCACAATGGAACCGACAGAGAAACCGGACAACGGGTTTTCTGTGAACGGAAGCCCGTAGAAGCATAATGCAACCGCAAAAGCCAAAATAGGAATGAAACACAGTATTCCCAGCAAGACACGCATCACCGTCAGCGTCCTACAACGCAAACGCACTTTCCGCAGGTTCTTATTCACAAAATTGGTGGCAATACGGAAATTGGAAACATCTGTATCTTTACTATCTATTTTTTCGATGAATTCGAGATATTTCACCGTTTCCTGCTCGTATGCGAATTTGGGAGAAAGATTCTTCAACGGATTCTCCTGAAAGAAAGTAGTAAGCCAGTCTCTCAGATATCCACTCTCCAGTTCTGCCTTAACTTCTTTCGATGGAATGGACCTCAATCCGTCCAAATCGGTTATACTCTTATCACTATCCTTGAAGTAATAATAAGGTAAAGCACCCAATCCCTTGATCATCTTGAAAGTAGCTATTATCCAGTTGTAAGGACCTGCTTTCCGGAGATTATCTTTGGATTTCAGTTCAAAGCAATAATTTATCCATTCAATCTTATCCTCATACACACCCTTAGACTTCAGATAGAAATAGAGCCGCGAACCTTTCAGACTTGAGAGCATACCGAGAATATAATCAGCATATTCATGATCCGGATCATTCTTCGGTGTATTCTTGTAAACCATCAACTGTTGATTGATGAATTGGGCTATTTGAGTATGTGTGAAATAATAATTATTTGCTGTCTCGTCCATTTGCAGGGTGAAGGAAACTTTAGGACTCAAATTATAAAGTACACCGTAAGTTACCGCAGCATCCGATGTACTGAAGCCTTTCAATTGAGTACGTATCTTCCCTACCAATCCTTTATCACGGCCTGCCAACCATATCAGGAAAGACTCTTCTGCCAAATCATTCCACGAGTCGGCACTCAACATATGATTATAAGCATAATGAAGAACTTCTTCCGGTGTATTACAACGCCCCAAATTCCCCTTTTCATCGATCAATTCATAAGGACGTGAAGGATCAAGTTCATAGATCAAACGCCATAAAGCCTCCCTTTGGCGACCTTTTTTATTAAACAAGGGAGCTGCATTATCCGTAAGCCGCTTCAGATCGTGCGCATTAAAAAAGAGAAACAGGGGATCGTTCGCATTCGCCAAGGTAGTCTGGTAAGTGTTGAAATTCTCAATGAGAGATTGCGCTATTTCTTCGGAGGTAGTCCGCGGACGTCCCTTGACATCATAATAGGGCATATCCACATTGAGCGTATAACAGGCGGCATACAGCCCTGCAGTCTGGTCTTTCGGATAGCGCTTTTCCACAATATCTTCGATTTCCGAAACCAATTCCGGCCGCTGATTATCATTCAGCCATTTAGTAAGCTTACCGGTATAGAGATATTTAATGGCAAGATTCTGATCCTGTCGCATAAAATCAGCCAATTGTTCGGGTGAATGTGCTATTTGATTCTTTCCGGCATTAAAAATAATACTGAAACGACGTTTACTTTCCTGCCCGACAAAATCACTGAATACATCCTCTCCCCGAGCCCAACGAACGATTTCGGTAAATCCACAACGTTTTTCCGGCTGAGGTGCGGTCAATGCTTTTATTAATTGCAGCGTTCGTCCCGATAAATCCGCAGGAAAAGGCAAATCCCCCGTGCGTTTACGCTTCATCAGTTCAAATTCTCTTTCTTTAAACTCTTTCTCGCCCATCCACAGACAGAGCAAAACCATACCAAGAGAGTAAAAATCGCTCTTCGTATCAATCTCCACCCGATTCTCACCGGGAACCGTATAATACATTTCGGGAGCTGCATAAATGCGGGTACGAGCCTGGTCCGTACGGGCAACTCCATTCTGATCGCATCTTACCGAAATACCAAAATCGCCCAGCAGTACCTGATTCTGATTCTCATCGGCAAAAAAGAAATTACCCGGCTTTATATCCCGATGAATAAACCCATGCTTATGGCAGAAATCAATGGCGGCAGCAGCTTGTTTAGCAATTTCACAAAGCCTCCTTTCGTCTCCTTTCAGATTTATTTTATCCAAAGAGCCTCCTTTACAGTAAGTCATTACTTCATAATGCCTCAATTCACCGGAAACACGCGGATTATCCCACTGACCATGATCTATGATATCCACTAATAATCCCGAGCGCGGAGTTTGTCTTATAATTTCAAGTATCTGATGATTAGGAGGCGGCTCAATACCAACATAATAGAGTTTTAGTACGTACTGCTTTCCCTTATTTTCCACCAGAAAGATCTGAGCTTCTCCCGTTCCATCCGAGATTACCTTTATAACCCTGTAATTCAGTCCTTTAATAAGATATTCCGTATCATGCTGGCGAGTGATAGCCTCAATCGCCTTTTGCTGTTCGGCACGTAAGGTCGCATCATCTGACGAAACCGGACGTAACGTCTTATCCTCCATTCCACCGGGATGCAGAGTTTTGTCAATGTTAGCTACACCAGGGCGCAAGGTCTTCTTACTATCATCTTCCGGGCGAAGAGTTTTTTCTTCTTCACCAGGACGAAGGGTTTTCTCGGCTTTCAGGGCAGGGCGCAAAGTTTTATCACCGTCCGCACTACCGGGACGCAGTGTTTTATCACTGTCTCTCAAGTCGCTCATAATTCTATATAGTTTTAAGATTAGCCAATCCGGCAAGGCACCCTGAAGGATCAATCATCCTGATACTCAAAGGTTTTTGTAACAGTCACCACATCTTCATATACCCAAGTACCCCCCAGTTCCGGCTGGGCACACTCACTTGGGTGACTATGGTGGCAACCGCAGAGGTTACATATCCAGCAAACAGGCGCTTTTGTTACGGATTTCCGCAAAACAGGCAATTTCCTTGCCGAATAGTAATTCCGCTGCATCTGTGGCGTCATATCTCCTTCCGGACGAAGTTTCTCCATCAGTAACTTCATCTCTTCCAGTTTCTCTTTATAAGATTGCTTTGCTTCGTCAAGATCTACCTTCTTCACATTCAGTTGTATCTTCGGACGAGTTTGAACAGGTTCCTCCACTTTCGGTTCAGGTCTGGCAACCTGCATTCCTTCAAGAGAACTGCTTCCTGAAAAGAGATCTTTATATTGTTGTATCAGTTTCTTATCGGCTTCACTCAATTCTACAGGAGGCAGTTCCGGTTCCCCTACCGGAATTTCTTCAGAGACAGTATTCAGTATTTGTTCTTCCAAATCGGCAAGTTCCTGCGCCAATGCCAGCATTTCCTGAAAGACGGGGTCTTTCTTCGCCTTCTGCATTTCCTGCATTGCCATCTCATTCAGAGGACGATTACATTTTCGGCAAAAACTGCGGAAATTAAGGGTATTGCAGTCAGGACAGATAATCCCTGTGCGAGGATTACCACAATCAGGACAGAAGAAATCATCCGCTTCCATCGAGGCACCGCAGAATGAGCACAATCCTGCATGAAGCCCTTGTCCGCAATGAGGGCATATTTCCCAATTAGGCTGAACAGGAGAGTTACAACGCACACATGAAGTTCCTTTAAGCGCCATGCCACATTCTTCACAGAATTTATCACCACTGTGACAAGGTGTCCCGCAATTAGGACAACATTGCGGCTGTTCCGCCTGTTTCTCCGAAGTCTTCTGCTGCGCCTTTATCTGTTGTTCCGATAAAGATTGATGTTGCTGTTCCATAAACCGTATTCAGACTATAAGTTGACCATCCAGATTTTAAGTTTCCAAATATATCAAATTATTTGCGGAATACGATGGCGGCAGATAGAAAAAACTCTTTTTTGTATTAGTAATTAGTTTTCACCACAGAGTAACACAGAGTTTCACGGAGTTTAATCAATTTGAAATCAAAAGAATATAACTCTGTGAAACTCTGTGTTACTCTGTGGTGAACTAATTCATAACCCTACAAAAGTGCACAAAACATAACCAACAGAAATTCAACTCATATTCTGGATATTAGCTATATACATCGGACGCGCAGCATCTATATATCGAACATGTCGCATCTATATATCGGGCATGCAGTATCTATATATCCAATACCACCGATATATAGATGCTAAAAGAGCGGAATGAAATAAAAGCGTTCAGTCTTTCCAATACAGATGCTCCTACATCCTTGAAAAACAGTTCTCCAAATGCCACACTTAAGTGTTTGAAATGCCACATCTCGGTAACCGGAATGCCACACTTGAAGAAGTGCGAAGTATGGCATTCCAGGTGTTTAAGTGTGGCATTTAAGGTACTCAGATGCGGCATTTCAAACACTTAAGTGTGGCATTTCGGGTACTTATATATCAAAGCTGAGCGCTAAATAAAAGTTGATGTGATTTACCCTCACTACTCTCACTCTTGAAATAAGCGGTTGATAGACTAAACATTAAGTGTGAGTGAGAGTAAATTTTGGGCGTGAGGGTAAGTTCCCTACCATCACGCCCAAAATTTCATTTCTACAGATCAACTTGCTATAACACAATAAGATATCCCGTATTTAACGTAGATACCGTATAGGTCCGTAATCCGGCATTTTTAGCTTTTTTTCCCCGCATAGACGGCGGTATGTAACCCTTTCCAAGAATTATTCTCCTATAAATGTATAGTTTCTGTAAAGTTCATGGGGTGATCATTGCCTGAAATTACATTGCTTGTTCTCATCCATAACAAGCAATGTAATCACCCACAACATTACTTGTACCGGATCACATCATTACTTG
>OHIU01000279.1_pt1 | contig 33800 bp, 22 predicted proteins | sample 1568281 | NCBI WGS metagenome assembly OHIU01 (sample SAMEA3879543, study PRJEB24766) | human gut metagenome | biome: human-associated habitat; feature: feces | place: USA | collected 1985/1987 | reverse complement strand
GGGCAGTCCTTTCTGCGTGGATTTTAAAGCAACTATTCATTTAACTTTCAATTTAATTCCCTTGCGACGCATAATCCTTCGCATAGTAGTTCAGGAAGTACTCAAAGCGCTTGGCGATGAGCTTACGTCCTTTTACATTCAGGTGAAGATTGTCGGTCAGATATTCTTTTGCATTGTCCTCGGTGATGCTGCCGTACAGGTTATCCATAAAGGAAACACTGTGCAGGTTCGCGGAGTAGCACTCCTTGATCACGTAAGTGGACAGGACATCGCGGTTGTTATAGATATACATATCGGAACTTACATAATCCCCATTCTCATCCACTGCGTAAGCATAAGTGGGAGACATTACAATAATACGGATCTGCGGATACAGGCTCTGCAGAACATCCAGGCTGGCCTCCAGATTACCCGTGAACTGCGTCGGATCGGTAGGGTTATCATCGTTGTACATGGGATTACCCAGGAGATAATCGGTGGCATCGTACATGATTGCCACAGTATCAATGGTATTGAAATCCAGCGTTTTCAGGGTATTGATCACTTCTTCCGCATCGGCGGGAGTTTTATCACCCAGCTGTTCAGCTGCCTGTACGTAATAGTTATCGATCGGGGCACCGGTTGCCAGACTCACCAGCCAATACAGGCAATAAGCATCCATAGCGGCAACAGTGGGATCAAAGTTCAGCTCCTGTGCAGCCAGATAACTTCCACTGATGGAACAGTTGTATACGTTGGCACCGGTTTCCTTAGCAATCAGGTTCGCCAGACTGTCGGAAGAATCCCGGTCGTCTGCAAACGGAGCATTTCCGAATAGTACAATATTGGAAGCATCGGTGATCACCATCTGACCGTTCTCATCCGTCAGAGGGAGGATGGAATCCCAACTGTCATCGTAGGAACCCTGTCCGTCCTTGAAAATATCGGATTGGCTGACTCTCTGTCCCCAATGTGTGAAGCGGTAGGCTACAAGTCCTATCACTATAATCATGGCCAGCGCAAAAAAGACATGGACATTCAAAAAACGTCGGATGCCGGCAGGAGCAGGAGCCTCGTCTTCTTCCGGATAATCTTCTTCATATTCTTCTGAAAAATCGTCATACTCGTCTGCCTTTGGAGAGACATCGGAAGTCTGCTTTTTATTTGACTTATGTGCGGATTTACCAGAATCTGTGTCTTGCATAGTTTCGTTTTCCAGGTCTACAATCTCAATATCCGGCATGCCATTCACCGGTGATGTGTGGATATTATGGTTGCTATCATTTCGTTTCATGAATTAAATCTCTCCATTTCAAGTATCTGCCATTGTGGTCAAAATAAGTTATTCTGATTTTACTATTATACGGAAAGAAAGTCCATAATATTAGAAAGATTTAAGAAATTCTGAAGAAATGGGCGAATGCCTTGATGTGGAGAAAATACAATGTTATAATGTTACGGAATTGTTACACTGAAGGACTATATGCAGAAGGGACAGATAAAATGAAAAAATTATTTAACCATACAAAGCGTCCGGAACGCAATTGGGAAGAAGACGTACAGGATGGTTACGATTGGGACGAGGAACAGGAAGGCGAGGAGTACTACGCCGATGATGAGGAGTACACCGGAGAAGAAGACGGTGAAGAGTATTACGCCGATGATGAGGAGTACACCGGAGAAGAAGACGGCGAGGAGTACTACGCCGATGATGAGGAGTACACCGGAGAAGACGGCGAGGAGTACTACGCCGATGATGAGGAGTACACCAGAGAAGAAGACGGTGAAGAGTACTACGCCGATGATGAAGAGTATACCGGAGAGGACGAAGACGGCGAAGAGTATTATGCCGACGAGGAAGAACTCTATGATGAGGAATCCGGCTATGAATATGAGGACGATGTAAAAGCATCCAAGAAACAGGGAAAAAAGAAATTCGCCGCTATCTGGTCGAAATTCCTGAATATGAGTGCCATGGACCGGATCATGGCAGCCACCGGTGTGGCAGTACTGATCTTAGCAATTGTGACCTGCAGTGTGTATGCCAGTGCCCGTATGGTGGACAATCAGGTATCGGAGTTTGTCAGCGTTGGCACCCAGTTAGACGGGATCCATATGATCGGCGAGCAGGGACTGTTAGCGGTGGCAGATGCCACAGTGGCTAAGATCGCGGCAGCGAATGCAGTGGATGAAGACTATGAAGATCAGAAGGAATACGACGAAGCCGAATATACCAACGGTGGTACCGTAGAGCTGGAACTGGTCTCCGTACAGAAGGACCTGAAGATCAAGTTTACCAATAAAAAAAGCGGAAAACTGATCTCCAACGTGCCGTTTGCTGTGACGATCACGGATCCCAAGGGCAAGACCGCGACATGGTCTGACGATGACATGGACGGTATCATCTATAAGAAGGGCATTACCCCCGGTAACTATACGGTAGCGGTAAATGCTCTGACCGATGAAAAATATAAGGACTATACCCTACCTACCGGAACACAGAAGGTAGAAGTCAAGAAAGATATCGCCTACAAAAAGGTTGATGTATCTAACGAGATCAAGAAGGAATCCGAGATCAACGCGGCAAAAGAGGATACCATGAAAAATGATACCGTGGTAGAGTCTGTGCTGGAAGATACAGTACAGTGGGTAGAAAGTAAGACACTGCCGCCCTCTTATCGCGAAGTAGGAAAGGATAAGATTACCAATCCGGAGACAGTTGCTTACAGCGGTAACTTCCTGCGTATGGCGGCAATAGAACCGACAGAAACAACGAAACCAACAACAGAACCGACAGAAACAACGAAACCAACAGCAGAACCGACAGAAACAACGAAACCAACAACAGAACCGACAGAAACAACGAAACCAACAACAGAACCGACGACGGCACCTACTGTGTCACCCAGTGTATCTCCGTCTCCGACCCCTGCTGCGACACCAACGGCAGTTTTAGAGCCCACGTCCGTAACCGTAGCCGTAGAAGCGGAAGCAACATCACAGATCAAAGTAACGAACTATACCGGCACGGCAACCTATAAGGTAGCTACAAAGAATGATAAAATCGCAACCGCAACCGTGGATGCAAACGGCAAGATCGCTGTTAAAGGCGTGGCTGCCGGTGACACCACCGTAGCCGCAACCGTAACTATGGGATCCGTGACTAAGACACTGGAGCTGGCAGTAAAAGTAACTGCGAAGATGGCAATTACACTGGATAAGACGGCAGTGACCGTATATCCCAAGTCTACCGCTACCGTAACGGCAACCGTCAGCGGAAGCGGCACTGTAACCGCAAGCTCCAGCGACACCAATATTGCCACGGTATCCGTGAACGGCAAGACCATTACCATCACCGGTGTGAAGGCCGGAAGTGCTACCATCACCGCAGTTTATAAAGAAGGTAACAGTGAGGTGAAGGCTACCTGTACGGTAAAGGTCGGAACTTCCAACCCCAGAGAAGATAAGACCACCGTATTAAAAGATACCAGCGGAAGAGAATTATATGTATCGGATGGCAATAACCAATATAGACTTGCACACTATGCGGATTATTACACCTCTTCCAAGTTCTACATTAAAGAAGCAACGAGATATACCGGATGGCAGACGTTGGATGGCAAGGTATATTTCTTCAAGGCAGACGGCGACAAAGTAACAGGTGAACAGGTCATTCAGGGAGCTAAATATAACTTCGCAAGTGATGGATCTCTGGTAGTTGGTTCCGGCACCATGGGTATTGATGTATCCAAGTGGAACGGTACCATTGACTGGAATGCTGTGAAAAATTCCGGAGTGAGTTACGTTATCATTCGTGTGGGATATCGTGGATCTTCCCAGGGTGCACTGATCGAGGATCCTAAGTTCAAGACCAACATTAAGGGAGCAACCGCAGCGGGTATCAAGGTAGGAGTATATTTCTTCACCCAGGCTGTGGATGAGGTAGAAGCGGTACAGGAAGCTTCCATGGTACTGGATCGTATCAGCGGATATAAGATTTCTTATCCGGTATTTCTGGATGTGGAAGGCAGCGGCGGAAGAGGAGATGCTATCGACTCCGCTACCAGAACCGCAGTCTGCAAGGCATTCTGCAATACGATCAAGAACGCGGGATATACCCCGGGAATCTATGCCAATAAGACCTGGCTGAGTTCCAAGATGGATGCCGGAGCACTGAGCGGTTACAAGATCTGGCTGGCACAGTATGCGAAGACACCTACCTACACCGGAAGATATGATCTGTGGCAGTACCGTTCCAACGGTAAGGTCAGTGGTATCAGCGGAAATGTAGACCTTAACTTAAGCTACTTGGGATATTAAGATTTGCAATAAAGCCCAGACCGACTGCTCGCAGGCGGGTCTGGGGCTTTATTAGCAAATCAAACACACATGAGCAAGTAGGGCAAAGCCCGGAATGCGAATGGGTGTCACGGCTTCGAGAGCACGAAGTGCGCAGAAGCCGTGTTGATATCCCCTCTATTTTATGGTAAAATATCTCTATCTATAGCAAAAATGCGCTCTTTGCGCAGAACGGAGAAAAAATGAGAACTTATTTGGTAACAGGTGGTGCCGGCTTTATCGGTTCCAACTACATTCACTACATGTTCAAGAAATATGACAATGAGATCCGCATCATTAACGTGGACGCCCTGACCTATGCGGGCAACCTGGAGAATCTGAAGGATGTGGAGAAGCGCGACAATTACACTTTCGTGAAGGCCAATATCTGCGACAAGGAAGCCATCAGCAAGATTTTTGCGGAGAACGATATTGATCGTGTGGTACATTTCGCAGCAGAGAGCCATGTGGACAGAAGTATCCGCAATCCGGAGATCTTCGTGCAGACCAACGTGCTGGGTACCGCAGTAATGTTAAACTGCGCCAAGGCAGCCTGGGAGCTTCCAGACGGCAGCTTCAAGGAAGGCAAGAAGTTCCTGCATGTATCTACGGATGAGGTCTACGGATCCCTTCCCGATGATGACAATGCTTTCTTCTACGAGACCACACCTTACGATCCCCACAGCCCTTACTCCGCCAGTAAGGCAAGCTCGGACATGCTGGTGAAGGCATACATGGATACCTATCATTTCCCTGCCAATATCACCAACTGCTCCAACAATTACGGTCCTTTCCAGTTCCCCGAGAAGCTGATTCCTCTGATCATCAACAATGCGCTGCACGGCAAGAAGCTTCCGGTCTATGGTGATGGCAAAAATGTCCGTGACTGGCTGTATGTAGAGGATCATGCGAAGGCGATCGATATGGTACAGGAACAGGGAAGACTGTTTGAAACCTACAATGTAGGCGGACATAACGAAAAGCAGAACATTGAGATCATCCACATCATCATCGAAACTTTGCAGGAGATGCTTCCGGATTCCGATCCCCGCAAGGCACATATTAACAACGATCTGATCACTTACGTGGAAGATCGTAAGGGTCATGACAGAAGATATGCCATCGCGCCGGATAAGATCAAGGCAGAGATCGGCTGGTATCCCGAGACCATGTTCAAGGAAGGCATCCGTAAGACCATCGCCTGGTATTTCGAACATGAAGACTGGATGAACAATGTGACCAGTGGCGATTACCAGAAATACTACAATGAAATGTATGAAGAAAAGTAAAGAATATCTGCTAAATGGGAACGATGAACGTCGTTCCCATTCGGTGTGTTAAAAAACAAGTATTTTAAGGAGGTTTTTATGAAAGGAATTATACTGGCGGGAGGTTCCGGAACCAGACTTTATCCCCTGACAAAAGCAATATCCAAGCAGATCATGCCGGTCTACGATAAACCCATGATCTATTATCCGCTGTCGACACTGATGCTGGCAGATATCAGAGAAGTGCTGATCATTTCCACCCCGAGAGATCTTCCGGTATTCAAAGAGTTATTGGGAGACGGCAGCCAGCTGGGCATGCGTCTCGAGTATGCGGTACAGGACAAACCCCGCGGGCTGGCGGATGCCTTTATCATCGGTGCGGAATTCATCGGTAATGACAGAGTGGCGTTGGTGTTGGGAGATAATATTTTCTACGGACAGAGCTTCTCCAGAGTACTGCGTACCGTAGCAGCAAGAGAAAAGGGAGCTACCATTTTCGGTTATTATGTGCGTGATCCCAGAGAGTATGGCGTGGTAGAGTTCGATGAGAACGGCAAGGCACTTTCCATCGAGGAGAAGCCGGAGCGTCCCAAGAGCAATTATGCGGTTCCCGGACTGTATTTCTATGATAACGATGTAGTGGAGATCGCGAAGAACGTAAAGCCTTCCGCAAGAGGCGAGATCGAGATCACCAGTATTAATAACGAGTACCTGAACAGAGGAACCCTGCAGGTAGAGACTCTGGGACGTGGCTTTGCATGGCTGGATACCGGCAATCATGATGCTTTACTGGATGCCGCGGATTTCGTGGCAGCCTTCCAGAAGAGACAGGGACTGTACATCTCCTGCATCGAGGAGATCGCTTTCAAACGTGGATTTATCGACAGAGAGCAGCTGTTAGCACTGGCAGAACCGCTTCTTAAGACGAATTACGGAAAATATCTGGTAGAGGTAGCAAATGGACTCTAAGCTGCGGAAAATGGCGATCCTGGCTTCCATGGCAGTGATCCTGCTGGTGGCGCTGGCGGTAATGTATGTGAACAGGGAACAACTGTCATCCACATCCGGTGAGAACATGACAGCGTCCGGAGCGCAGAATGCAGGTGACAGCCAGGCAGTGGATCCTGTGCCGGAGGGTACCGGGGAGACGGATACCGCGGAAGCGGATGGCAGAATCGGCAATGATCTGAAAGCGTTTTTAAAAGACAATACATTTTTTGATCAGGAAGTAAACCCGGTCCTGGAGGCGGCGAAGGATAACAGCAACCGTCTGTCACTGGTAGCGACTTCTATCGAAAAGGATCTGCGTATCCAGATCGTGGATAATGAGGGTACGCCGGTGACCGGGGAGAGCTTTTATGTGCGTTTGGACGGAATGGGAGACTACAAGGATCTGGATCAGGACGGCGTGATCTATATCGGTGATCTGGATTCCGGAGATTATTATGTGGAACTGCTTCCCATCGAAGGCTACAAAGTACCGGTCAGTGAGACCAAAGTGCATGTAAAAGACAAAGTCGAGTATCTGGCGATCGACGATATTTCGCTGTTGATCAAGACAGAGGACGAAGTCGATGCGGCTGCCGAGGACAGCGCCGTGGCAGGTGCTCTGGCGGATGCGGACAAGACGGAGATCCAAAAGCTGCAGACCACATCCGGCAATGCGAAGGTCGGCATCGATGTGTCCAAGTGGAACGATACCATCGACTGGGATAAGGTAAAAAATGCCGGAGTGCAGTTTGCCATCGTTCGTGCGGGCTACCGCGGTTCGGTTACGGGAAGTCTGGTGGAGGATCCACAGTTCATTGCTAACATGAAAGGTGCAACAGCAGCCGGAATTCCGGTGGGCGTGTACTTTTTTACCCAGGCCACAGATGAGAAAGAAGCGGTGGAAGAGGCTTCTGCCGTGCTTGAGCTGATCCGTGATTTCCAACTGACCTATCCCGTATTTATTGATACGGAAGGTGCCGGAGGAAACGGCCGGGCGGACGGGCTGGATGCGGAGACCAGAACACTGGTATGTGAGGCATTCTGCCGGACGATAGAAAATGCGGGATACAAGGCAGGTGTCTATGCCAGCCGTAATTGGTATAACAATAATCTGCAGACGGCGAGACTGGAAAATTATCATATCTGGCTGGCGGAATATCGCAGTGTGCCATTATATCAGGGGTATTACAAGACCTGGCAGTATACCTCCAAGGGAAAAGTGGACGGTATCGAAGGCAGAGTTGATATGAATATCACCTATGAATAGTCAATAAATTAAAAAGAGTGAGGATGAGATAAATGGGCAAAATAACAGTAGAAACCTGTGAAATTGAAGGATTGAAGATTATTAATCCTACGGTATTCGGTGATGCCAGAGGATATTTCATGGAGACCTACAATTATAATGATTTCAAGGCTGCGGGAATCCCGGAAGTATTTGTACAGGACAATCAGTCTGCATCAAAAAAAGGAGTTCTCAGAGGTCTTCATTTTCAGAAGCATTTTCCGCAGGACAAGCTGGTGCGTGTGATCCGTGGTGAAGTATATGATGTGGCAGTGGATCTGCGGGAAGGTTCTAAGACCTTCGGACAGTGGTACGGTGTGCTTCTGTCTGAACAGAATAAGAAGCAGTTCTTCATTCCGAAGAATTTCGCACATGGTTTTCTGGTATTGTCCGATTATGCGGAGTTCTGTTACAAATGTACCGATTTCTATCATCCCGATGACGAGGGCGGCATTGCTTACAATACACCGGATATCGGCGTAGAATGGCCCATTCCCGAAGGTATGGAGCTGACTTTGTCCGAGAAGGATACCAAGTGGGGCACCCTGGAACAGTACATGAAGGAAAAAGAGCATGAAAAAGAGTGTGAAAATAAGTAAGAAGACAGGCATTGCCCTGTTTGTGACAGCGGCAGTGATCATGGCTCTGCTCATTGTGTTCCATAAGAATCCGGGACCTGCTGTGGATCAGAGCCAGGAGCTGGCGAAAAAGATCATCTCCTGCGTTGTCATTGCGGCGGCATGTTTTGCGTTTATCCACTGGTATGATAAATTTACCGGACTGCCGGTAGAGTTATTCCAGAATAGACATCTGATCTGGAAACTGGCGAAAAACGATTTTAAAAAGAGATATGCGGGTTCTTACCTGGGCGCGGTATGGGCGATGGCACAGCCGGTCGTAACGGTAGCAATGTATTATATCGTATTTGACAAGATCATGGGAAATACCAGTACACCTCTGCGGGAGGGCGTGGAAGTGCCTTTTGTACTCTTCCTGACAGCGGGACTGGTGCCCTGGTTTTATTTCAGCGAAGCATTGAATAATGGTACCAACGCATTGCTGGAATACAATTACCTGGTAAAAAAAGTAGTATTTAAGATCAGCATCCTGCCGATCATTAAGATTATTGCGGCTACTTTTATCCATGTATTTTTCGTATGCCTCTTACTGATCGTGGCAGCTATCTACGGTTATTATCCGACCATATATACGATACAGATCGTGTATTACAGCTTCTGCCTGTTTATATTTGTGCTGGCGCTGAGTTATACGACCTGCGCGGTAGTGGTATTTTTCCGGGATCTGTCCCAGATCATCAGCATCGGATTGCAGATCGGCATGTGGGCAACCCCCATTTTGTGGAATTTGGATGCACTGTCTCCTAAGTGGATCATGATCCTGAAGCTGAATCCACTGGTATATATTGTCAACGGTTACCGCAGTGCGATTTATGAGAAGGAGTGGTTCTTCCAGGATTTCTTCTCAACGATGTATTTCTGGATCGTGACAGTGGTGTTATTTGGACTGGGAGCTGTGATTTTTAAGAGACTGAAAGTGCATTTTGCAGATGTATTATAACAACGAAACTAAGGAGAACTGCATGAAAAAAATGAAAAATTGGAGACCATCAGCATCTTTGCTGGCAGGTGCAGCGGTGCTCGGACTGTTGGTATTATTAGTGCCGATCGTGCGTATTATGCGGGATGCAGTTCCTTTCAGCGATGATTATGGCTATGGATATTTTGCCAAGTTGGGTTACCTTATGGGGAAAAATCTTCCGGGCGTATTAATGGGGGTGTGGGAAAATGTAAAGCATACCTGGTGGACCTGGCAGGGAACCTATTCTTCCATATTTCTGATGTCACTGGTACCGTTAGTCTGGGGAGAACAATATTATTTTTGGGGATTACTGTTTATTCTGCTGCTTTTGATCGGAGGAGTATTCGCACTGGTCAAGGCACTGGTGGTGGATGTACTGCAGGGAGGATGGCAACAGTGTCTGTACATTCAGGCGGTGACAGCGGCACTGGTGGTGGAACTGATGTATTATCCTGCGGAAGGGCTATTCTGGTACAACGGTGGAATCCATTATGTGGGAATGCATGGATTTGCAATGCTTTTGTTGGCGTCCTTAATCTGCCTGAGTGAAGGAAAGAAGGGTAGAATACGTAAGGGATTGCTGATCGCAGCCAGCATGATTCTTTCATTGATTGTTGCAGGAAGTAACTATGTGACGGCATTACAGACCTTTCTGGTATTTCTAACGATCATAGTGGCAGGTGCGCTGTTACATCGTAATATAAAAGGTCTGTTACGTCTGGTTCCGGCATTTTGTGTATATAGTATAGGATTTTATAAAAATCTTGCGGCACCCGGTAATACAGCAAGAGCGGAAGCTTTGGGTAATCCGGGAATGGCTCCGTTACAAGCGATACTATTTTCTTTTAAAGAAGCTTTTTCTCATATGTGGGAGTATACGGGGTGGATGACAATCGTTGTAATGTTGGTATTATTGCCGATGATCTTACAACTTGTGAGTACGACAAAGTTCAGATTTCGTCTGCCGTGGCTTCTGCCGGTGTGGTCGGTGTGCCTGTATGCTACCGGATTTACTTCAAGTCTCTATTCTCTGGGACATGGAGGGGTTCCGAGAACATTGAATGCCGTGAAGATTACGTGGCAGGTTCTGCTGGTAGTGAATGAAATTTACCTGGTAGGTGCAATCTGGCAACAGCGTGCCGGACAGAAGGTGTTAGCTGCGGATTCCCTGAGAGGAAACTTCAAATGGTGGGTTTATCCGGTACTTGCCGCGCTGGCGATCCTGGTGGTTAAGACCTGTCCGAATCCTGTGGGAACTTATGTGAGCTACAGTGCTTACTATTATGTACACACAGGGGACGCCTATATGTATCACCAGCAATTTCTGAACCGGCTGGATGCACTAAAAGGAGAGGAAAAAGTGCTTGTATTTGAACCCTATGCGTACCAGCCGTGGCTGATTTACGTGGGGGATGGAAATCAATTCCCGAATCAGGGAAATAATTATCTGCTGGAACGATGGTATGGAAAGGAAAGCGTCTCTGTTGCGACAACAGAGTAGGAATAAGAGGAGTATTTTTGTGAAAGACAGAAGTGTTGACTGGAAAAAAATACTGACATGGAAGCCGGGAGAAAAGCTTTTAGCGATTGGATTCTGTCTTCTGCTATTGGCAGCGCTGATCCCGCTGTTTCGACTTACGATTTATGCGGTTCCTTATTATGATGACTATAACTTTGGAAGATTTGCCAGAGCTGCCATGGAACAGGAGCAGTCGAAATGGGCGGCGATCTCCGGCGCACTGGAGTGTTCCAGAACCCAGTGGTATGCATGGCAGGGAACCTATTCTTCTATTTTTTTCATGACCTTAATGCCGGCAATCTGGGGAGAACAGTATTACTTCCTGGGACCGGTGTTCATTCTGTTATTGCTTTTGGCGGGAAGCATGGTATTTACCCACGTGATCCTGCGGAAAGTCTTCGGAATGGAGAAATGGATCAGCCTGGCGATCCAGGCGGTGATCACCACAGCACAATTTATGTTTATCTATTCCGCGCAGAGCGGTTTTTACTGGTATAACGGCGGAATTCATTATGTGGGAATGCATGGCTTTGGACTGTTGTTTCTGGCTGTGTCTATCTGCCTGGAGAGAGCAGAGGGCAGAACTGCGAAAGGACTGTTATTCACTGCATCGGTTCTGCTTGCCATGATTACGGCGGGGAGCAACTTCGTGACAGCACTTCAGGGACTGCTGTGCCTGGTGACGATCCTGCTTGTCAGTGTCGTACTGGAGCGTCGGAAATGCGGACTTTGGCTTCTCCCTGCTACGGCGGTATATATCATAGGTTTCGGACTGAATGTGGCAGCTCCCGGCAACTCCGTGCGGGCACAGAGCTATATCGGTTGGGGTTATGGACCATTAGAGTCCATCGGCAGATCCTTTTTGGAAGCCGTGAAACACATTCCGGAGTATACCGGTCTGGTAGTACTGACGGTGATGTTATTGTTGGTGCCCCTGATCTGGCAGGCAGTGAAAAGCACGGATTACCGGTTCCGTTATCCCGGGATCGTACTTGCCTGGTCCTTTGGCCTGTATGCCACCGGCTATACGCCAAGCCTGTATTCCCTGGGACATGCCGGCTTGTCCAGAACTCTGAATGCGGTAAAAATTACGTATTTCATGTTGTTATTTTTAAACGAGATCTACTGGTGCGGCTGGCTTAGACAGGTACTGGAAAAAAGGACAGAGAAAACTGCACAGAAGCTGCTTGCACGAAAAGGTGCTGCGGTCTGGTGGTTCTATGGGATCATCGGTGTGATGTGTCTTATGATTTTTAAGGCATCACCCAATCAGGCGGGACATTATTCTTCTTACGGCGCTTATTATTATGTACACACCGGAGAAGCCTATAATTTCCATCAGGAGTATCTGGAGAGGGTGAAGACATTGTCGGGCAATGCTAAGAATGTCCACCTGCCGGCATACCGGTTCCAACCCTGGTTTTTATGCATGGGAGACATCTCCGAGGATGCAGGCAATGAAGCCAATCGTTCCCTGGCAATGTGGTACGGCAAAGACAGCGTAACGCTGATAAGCGAGGATTAGAAATTTATGCAGGACAAGCAGGATAAGAGAAAACTGGCGATCGAGGTCGATAATGTCCAGAAAATCTATAAATTATATGACAAGCCTTCGGACCGGATGAAAGAAGCCTTCGGCTTCGGGAAAAAGACAAAACACAAGCTGCATTATGCCCTGAAGGGTGTGGATATGAAGATCTATCAGGGGGAAACCGTGGGCATCATCGGTACCAACGGTTCCGGTAAATCCACGATCCTGAAGATCATCACCGGCGTACTGAATCCGACTTCGGGAAGAGTGCTGGTCAACGGGCGTATTTCCGCATTGCTGGAGCTGGGTGCCGGGTTCAATATGGAATATAACGGCATCGAGAATGTGTATCTGAACGGTACTATGATGGGATTCTCCGAAAAAGAGATCGAGGCAAAGCTGCCGGACATTTTAAGCTTTGCAGATATCGGGGATTATGTCTATCAGCCGGTGAAGACCTATTCCAGCGGTATGTTCGTCCGTCTGGCTTTTGCTGTGGCCATTAACATCGAGCCGGAGATCCTGATTGTGGACGAAGCACTGAGTGTCGGCGATGTATTTTTCCAGGCAAAATGTTATCATAAATTTGAAGAATTCAAGAAAATGGGCAAGACCATTGTGTTCGTCAGTCATGATCTGAGCAGCATCAGCAAATACTGTGACCGCGTCTATCTGCTGAACCAGGGAAATATCCTGGGTGAGGGCAGCCCCAAAGCGATGATCGATACCTACAAGCGGGTACTGGTAGGTCAGTACGATGAATCCGAAAATGCCGGCGGAGAAGCGGAGAATCTCTTGGATGATGAGGATCTGCAGAGAGCCGCTGCAAAAAAGGCGGATGGCGCTGCCAAAGATGCCGCAGAGGCTTCCATGGAGGCGAAGGGACAGAACCCCAACGCTCTGGAATACGGTACCAAACAGGCACAGATCGAGGAATTTTATATTACGGATGACAGAGGGGTTCCCACCAATGCAATCCTGAAAGGCAGCATGTTCACTATTCATATGCGCGTCCGTTTTATGGATCATATTCCGGCACCGATTTTTGCGTTTTCCGTGAAAAATGTTATCGGTGTGGAGATCACCGGCACCAATACCATGATCGAGAAAGCGTTTTTAGACAGTGTGGAACCCGGTGATGTGAAAAATGTGACTTTTACACAGAAAATGAACTTACAGGGCGGCGAGTATCTGCTGTCTCTGGGAGTGACCGGCTACAATCAGGACACCTTCGAGGTCTATCACAGACTGTATGATGCCCTGAATATTACGGTAGTATCCGATAAAAATACCGTAGGCTATTATGATATGGATTCCGATACGAAAGTATGGGATGCAGAGGAGAAATAAGGAATGACAGAGACCATCGGCAAAGTAACACTGAATCTGGATAAGTATCCCGGAGAGGATTATTATTGCGACGGCAGTGTGGAGGACGAGATCTTAGAGATCGTAAAAAAATACAGTACCGTGGAATATGACCGGATCATTGCGGAGAGAAAAGAATGGCCGGTATTATATCATCTGTCTGCCCTGCGGGAAAATATCGTGGATTTCCTTCCTATGAAAAAAACGGATAAGGTGTTGGAGGTCGGCAGCGGCTGCGGAGCCATTACGGGAGCACTGTCGAAAAAAGCAGGCCGGGTGACCTGCGTGGATCTCTCGAAGAAGCGCAGCCTGATCAATGCCTACCGCCACAGTGACTGTGAGAATGTGACGATCCATGTGGGCAATTTTACGGATGTGGAGCCGGATCTACCTACCGATTATGATTATATCTGTCTGATCGGTGTCTTCGAGTATGGGCAGGCTTACATAGGCGGTAAGACGCCTTATGAAGATTTACTGAAGATTCTGCAAAAGCACCTGGCGAAGGAGGGCAGGATCGTCATTGCCATTGAGAATAAATATGGTCTGAAATATTTCGCCGGCTGTAAGGAAGATCATCTGGGAGACTGGTTCTCCGGAATCGAAAATTATCCGAATGGCGGTGTGGTGCGTACCTTTTCCCGGAAAAAACTGGAGAAAATATTCGATGCCTGTGGCGTGGGGGAGCGGAGCTTCTATTATCCGTATCCCGATTATAAATTTATGACCACGGTCTATTCCGACGCGTATCTTCCGGGACGGGGAGAACTGTCTAACAATCTGCGGAATTTTGACCGTGACAGAATGTTGTTATTTGATGAAAAAAGTGCCTTTGACGGCATCGTGGAAGAGGGGCTGTTCTCTGTATTTTCCAACTCTTACATGGCAATTATCGGTAAGCCACTGGAACTGAAATATGCAAGATATTCCAACGATCGTGCGGAAGAGTTCCGGATCCGTACCGAGATCCTTACGGATACAGAGGGGAAGAAAACCGTTCGGAAATATCCGCTTACGACAGAAGCCGAAGCCCATGTGCGTCACATGGCGGAAGCATACGAAAAATTAAAAAAGCGCTACGCCGGAAGCCGGCTGGATGTCAATGTCTGTCATCTGTGCGAAGAAGAGGGCACCATTTACGCGGAATTTGAGTTCGTAGCCGGAAGACCTCTGTCGGAGCTGATGGATGAGTGCCTGGACAGACAGGATGTGGAGGGATTCCATGAACTGTTTGCGGAGTATCTGGAGAGAGTAGGCTACGGGGAGGATGTTCCGGTAGCGGATTTTGATCTGATCTTTGCCAATATTCTGGTGGATGGGGATCACTGGACGCTGATTGATTACGAGTGGACCTTTGACCGCGTCATAGATACAAAAGCATTGGCGTTTCGGGCAATTTACTGTTATGTTCTGGAGGACGAAAGACGCAATGCTCTGGAACTGGACCGGATCTTGGACCGTCTGGGCATCACGGAAAATGAGGCAAGACAGTACAGAGAGCAGGAGAGCTCCTTCCAGAAATATGTCACCGGACAGAAATTGTCCATGGGCGAGATCCGTAACCTCTTAGGCGGCGAGATCTATCAGCCCACGGATTGGATCGGACGCTTCCGGCAGACAGAAGGAGAACTGAGAGTACAGATCTACGAAGACAAGGGACAGGGATTTTCTGAGGAAAATTCTTATTTCCCGGAGAATGTCTATGCAGAGGAAAAGCTGGCGTTCTTCACGGTGCATTTTGACGGCAATGTACATTCCCTGCGGATAGATCCCGCCATGTGTTCCTGCATGTGTAAGGTGCGGGAGCTTACATTGAACGGACAGCCGGTACCCCTGCAGGAGAAAAAGGTATTTTTTACCAACGGAAAAATAGTAAAATCCGCAGACGGTGTGGAGTATCCCAGCATTGTATTCCCCACGGAGGATCCGAATATGACCGTTCGTGTGGATGCCCTGAACCGTCAGGCGGACAACAGTTTATCTGTAAAAATGGAGATCGTGCCGATTCCTCTTGCCATGGCACAGGATATGGCGGGGGCAGTGAAAAAATTTTTCTAAGGAGACGTAAAGCTTGGGCATTCGGACCGCAGTAAAGCAGATACTTGTCAGACAACAGGATAAAAAATATGAAGCTAAGTTAAGCCGGCTTCGGGTGACTTACGAACAGTGGGCATCGGAGCAGGACCGGGAAATCGCGGAACCCCGGGAAAGCGTGGAACTTGTGGAATTCGTCATTTTCCGACAGGCGGTGGGACGGCTGGCAGATAATGCGACAGAGTGGATCAACGCGTATTTTGCAAAGCATCCGGAAGCAGAAATCGTCTACGGTGATGAAGACCTGATGAATGAGAAGGGAGAGCGTTGTATTCCCTGGTACAAACCCTGTTGGTCACCGGATCTGTACAGAGCCTTTTTCTATGTGGGAAGTGTCGTTGCGGTACGGAGCAGTCTACTGCAGAGAATGGGAGAAAATCCGGTCGTGACGGAGAACGAGAGCACCGGAAAGGAAATTCTTTTTACAGATGCCGGAGAGATCCGGTCGCTGATGGATCGCCTGTTTTTGGGAGCCGGAGGGTTCGAGAGAGATTGCCATTCCATCGGTCATATGGAAACCGTGTTGTTCCATGGAACTTTTTCTGCAGACGGAATAGGAATTCAGGGACCAGATGCACGTGCAGACCGGGACAGCCGGGAGTGCACTCCCTGGGAAAATTACCAGCAGACGAAGGAGTCACCGCAGCTGGCGGTGGAACTGGCCTCCAGGGCGGCGGAAGGTGCCAAAGAGTTGTTCGCAGGAGAGCTTAAAGTCTCGGTGATCATTCCCTCCAAAGATAATCCGGAAATACTGGAGAAGTGCCTGCGTTCCCTAACGAGAAGGTCTGAGAGCAGGATCCCTGTTGAAATTTTGCTGGTGGATAACGGGAGCAGTGCGGGAAATAAGCAAAAAACGGAAGAACTGATCGGACGGATCCGGGAAGGTGGTGTCCCTGTCCGTTATATTTATGAACCGGCGGAATTTAATTTTTCAGCGATGTGCAACCGGGGAGCTGAACTGGCGGAAGGAAAGTTTTTACTGTTTTTAAATGATGATATAGAAGTGTGCGGCAATGACTGGCTGGACAAAATGGTGATCCGCGCCATGCAGCCTTATGTGGGAAGTGTGGGACTAAAGCTGTATTATCCGGATTCTGTGAAAATACAACACGACGGTATTGTCAATCTGCCAGTGGGACCGGTGCATAAGCTCCAGTTCATGGAAGACGATAAGTCTTATTATTTTGGCAGAAATTGCTTTGATCTGAATTGCGTGGCAGTGACGGGTGCCTGTCTGCTGATAAGGACAGAGGTATTCCGGGAGACGGGTGGATTCCGTGAAGCACTGCGGGTGGCCTATAATGATGTGGATCTGGGATTTTGTCTGGTGGAAATGGGATATTACAATGTGGTGCTGAATGACTGTTTTGCGTATCATCATGAATCCCTGAGCCGCGGAAGCGACGAAAGTCCAGAGAAAATGCGACGCCTGACGGAAGAGAGAGAACTGCTTTACCAGATGCATCCTCAGTTCCGCGGAGTGGATCCTTTTTACCCTATGGGACTGAACCGGGAAGGATTGGACAGTCGTGTGGTTCCGGCATATCTTACGGACCGGAATCTTTTACAGGAGCCGGCATGGCAATGTGAGAGCAGGCAGGAGCTTCTGGAAAATGCAAGACAGGATGACTGCCTGATGGCACGGGTGGAAACCGCAGGACCGGAGCGGATCCAGGGGTACAGTGTGATCCTGGGAGACGATAACGCATGTTATGATAAATTTTTAGTATTGTTTCCCGAAGATACGCAGGGACAGCGGGAGGCGGACCGGAAGGTATGGACAATGAATATCTTACCCGCATATAGGCAGGAACTGGAGGAGAATCTTCCGGACCAGAAAAATGTGGCGCTGGGGGGGTTCTGTGTGAAACGGAAGACAGAGCAGCTGCCTCCGGGGAATTATGGAATCGCCGTTCTTGCGGTTCATCGGATCAGTAAGCTGAAACTGTGGAATACAACAGGAAAATATATGACGGAGGAAAAACATGTCTGAGATCAATTATCAAGAAGCCTACGAGAGGGAGCACGAGAAATGTGCGGACCTGGCAGATAAGATCGTAGTGCTGGAATCGGAAAAAGAGGACCTGCAGTTCAAACTGGACCGGATCAAAAAGAATAAATTCTGGAAAGCCACAGGTCCGGCGAGAAGCCTGATCCATTTCGCACAGAGACAGAGGGATCGCTTGTCCCATTGCGGTGGACCGAAGGATATCCTGCGTAAGATCCGCAACAAGACCCGCCAGAAGAGTCTGATGGAGTTCTACGGAACTGGAAGCTTTCCCGATGCAGCACAGAGAAAAAAAGAGGAAGAGACGATATTCCCTTATATGCCGAAGATCAGTATTCTCGTTCCGCTGTGGAACAATAAGAGAGAGTTCCAGATCCAGATGTTGGACTGCGTCATGAACCAGACTTATCCCAACTGGGAGCTGTGTCTGGCAGACGGTTCCGACGAGGAGCATTCCTATATCGGGGAACTTTGCAGGGAATATGCGGCGAAGGCAAACGGTCGTATCGTTTATAAGCACCTGGATCATAACGGCGGTATCTCTTATAATACCAACGAATGTTACAAGCTGGCTACCGGAGATTATATCGGTCTGTTTGACCAGGATGATATTCTGCACCCCTCGGTATTGTATGCTTATGTGAAGGAGATCAACGAGCAGGGAGCGGATTATCTCTATTGTGATGAGACCACATTCAAAGAAAACGACATTAACAAGATGCTGACCATGCATTTTAAGCCGGACTATGCACCGGACAATCTGCGGGCCAATAATTATATCTGCCATTTCAGCGTTTTTTCCAGAAAGCTCTTAGAAGGAGAGGAACTGTTCCGTACCGCATTTGATGGTGCCCAGGATCATGATATGATCCTGCGTCTGACCGACAGAGCGGAAAAAATCGTTCATGTTCCCAGATTGATGTACTACTGGAGAAGTCATGAGGGCAGTACCGCAGCCAGCATTGACGCGAAGCCCTATGCCATTGAGGCAGCCAGGGGGGCTGTGGCGGATCATCTGAAAAAGCATGGCTTTAAGCATTTTCAGATTACCAGTACCAGGGCCTGTGCCACGATTTTCCGTATTCGCTATCAGATTCTGGGAGATCCGAAGATCTCCATCGTGATCGCCAATAAGGATCACGTTGAGGATCTGAAACGCTGTATCACTTCGATTCAGAAGAACAGTACCTGGAGTAATATAGAGATCATTGTGGTGGAGAACAACAGTACCACACCCGAGATTCGGGACTATTATTCCCAGCTGTTAGGACTGTCCGGTGACGATTCTTATGAAGAAAGATGCAAGCTGCATACAGTCTGCGGCCATGACGGCGGTATCCTGCACAGTGAGGACGGGCGCATTTCTGTAGTGACCTATCATGGAGATTTTAATTATTCCGCAGTAAACAATCTGGGCGTATCCTATGCTTCCGGGGAATATATCCTGTTGCTGAACAACGATACGGAGGTTATCACGGCCAACTGGATGGAAGAGATGCTGATGTATGCCCAGAGAGGGGATGTGGGTGCCGTAGGTGCCAAGCTGTATTATGCGGACAAGACGATCCAGCATGCCGGTGTGGTCATCGGACTGGGGGCACATCGCACCGCAGGACATACCCATTACCGTATTCCGGTACAGAACCTGGGCTACATGGGACGTCTGTGTTATACCCAGAACGTCACAGCTGTGACCGGTGCCTGCCTGTTAGTGAAAAAGAGTCTGTATGAACAGGTGGGGGGCCTGGATGAGAGCTTTGTGATTTCCTTAAATGATGTGGATTTCTGCCTGAAATTGCGTAAACTGGGACTTTTGAATGTGTGGACTCCTTTTGCGGAGCTGTATCATTACGAATCCATCTCCAGAGGACTGGACGATCAGGGGGAGAAGGCCGAGCGCTACAACAAAGAATCCGAGCATTTCCGTGAAAAATGGAAGGCCGAACTGGAAGCGGGAGACCCATATTACAATCCGAATTTCTCCCTTGACCGCAGCGATTACGCACTGAAGGATCCGACAGTTAGCTGACATTAAATAGTTCTTTTCAGTAGAGGGAATCTATGGTAAAATATCACCGGAGAGCGTTTACTGAAGATATGGAAAGATATTGAAAGATAGCGATAAAGCAGGAGGATAGGAAAATGAGTTATATGGACGAACTGAATTTCTGGTTAAATGATGATTATTTTGACCAGAAGACCAAGGATGAACTTCTGGCAATCCGTAACAATGAAGCAGAAGTGGAAGATCGTTTTTACAAGGAACTGGAATTCGGTACCGGCGGCTTACGTGGTGTGATCGGTGCGGGAACCAACCGTATGAATGTATATACCGTTCGTAAGGCAACTCAGGGTCTTGCCAATTATATTATCAAGCGCGGTACACAGAGTAAGGGTGTGGCAATTGCATTCGACTCCCGCCGCATGTCTCCCGAGTTTTCTGATGAGGCAGCAAGATGTCTGGCAGCCAACGGCATCAAGGCATACATTTTTGAATCTTTAAGACCTACCCCGGAACTGTCCTTTGCCCTTCGGACGTTAGGATGCACCGCAGGTATTGTAGTGACCGCCAGTCACAACCCTCCTGAGTACAACGGCTATAAGGTATACTGGGAGGACGGCGCACAGGTAACCGCTCCTATCGATAAGGACATCATTACCGAAGTACAGTCTATCAAGGATTATCATACCGTGAAGACCATGAGCAGAGAGGATGCTGTGGCAGCAGGACTCTATGAAGTGATCGGCAAAGAGATCGATGACAAGTACATGGCAGAGCTGAAGAAGCAGATCATTCATCCCGATGTTATCAAGGAAATGGCAGATGATATCAAGATCGTATATACTCCGTTATGCGGTACCGGTAACAAGCCGGTAAGACGTATCCTGTCCGAGTTAGGCTTTAAGCATGTCTATGTGGTTCCCGAGCAGGAGAATCCGGATCCGAACTTTACCACACTGGATTATCCGAACCCCGAGGATCCCAAGGCATTTACCTATGCTTTACGTCTGGCGAAGGAGAAGGATGCAGACATCGTTCTGGCAACCGATCCCGATGCGGACCGTCTGGGTGTCTATGCAAAAGATACTAAGACCGGTGAGTATGTGGCATTTACCGGTAATATGTCCGGCATGCTGATCGCAGAATATATCTTAAGAGAGAAGACCGCGACCGGTGCTATGCCTGAGAATCCCGCACTGGTAACTACCATCGTTACCACTAACATGACCAAGCCGATTACGCAGGCTTACGGCGTAAAGCTGATCGAGGTACTGACCGGATTCAAGTTCATTGGCGAGCAGATCAAGCTCTTCGAGCAGACCGGCAGCAACAACTATGTATTTGGCCTGGAAGAGAGCTACGGCTGTCTGGCAGGTACCCACGCAAGAGATAAGGATGCTATTGTAGCGGTAATGTGTCTGTGCGAAGTAGCAGCTTACTGCAAGAAGCATAACATGACTCTGTGGGATATGATGGTATCCATGTATGAGAAATACGGTTACTTCAAGGAGACCCAGTACACCATCACCATGAAGGGTATCGACGGTGCAAGACAGATCGCCGAGATCATGGAGAAGCTTCGTAAGAATCCTCCTAAGGCATTCGGAGATCTGAAGGTAGAGAAGTTCCGCGATTACCAGAACGATGTCATCATTGACATGGAGACCGGCGAGAAGACCACCACAGGGCTTCCCAAGTCCAATGTTCTGTACTTCGAACTTCCCGATAATGCATGGTGCTGTGCTCGTCCTTCCGGAACCGAGCCCAAGATCAAGTTCTACATGGGCGTCAAAGGAACCAGCTTAGAGGATGCACAGGCTAAGGTAGAGAAGCTGACCGAGGATGTAAAGGCAGTATTATAAGTGAGAATTTTATAAATTAGTATAGTTTTTTAAGAGCGAATCGTCCGGACAGGACGATTTGCTCTTTTGCGGCAACAGCAGAGCAGTGTAAATAGTATTGTATATACGTCGAACGCTTGCGTTCGTAAGAATATACAATACTATTTATAGGGCGAGATAACCAACATGAGCAAAAGGAAAGCTCGTAAGAGCGATTTTGCGAATGGTGGCTGCTGTTGCTATTTCTAAAAACGTGGAGGTATCTGTGGCAAAGCTAAACAAGGCAAACCTTAAGAAAACTCTATATTATCTGCAACGTAACGGCCTGAGGGAAACCTGGATCTCTGTAAGGGAGCGCCTGACAGAGACAGACCGCTATTTTTTTGTGCCCTGTTCGGAAGAGGAACTGGAAAAGCAGAGTGACAGAAAATGGGACAATCCCATTACCTTTAGCATTTTGGTACCCCTGTATCGGACTCCGGAGACCTATCTGAAACGAATGATAACAAGCGTTATGGTACAGAGTTATCCCCACTGGGAACTGATCCTGGCGGATGCTACTGAGGATCGCAGTGTAGAGGAGACGTTGATGCAGCAGGGATTCCTGAAGGAGCAGCCGACGGATGGGGAGACAGAACCTGTCGCAGCAGATCCCAGGATCCGCTATGTGCATCTGAAAGAAAATGCGGGAATTGCTGCCAATACCAATCAGGCACTTCCCTATGCAAAGGGAGAGTATATCGGTCTGCTGGATCATGATGATGTATTGACACCGGATGCGTTGTACGAAATGGCAGATGCGGTTACCCAAGCATATGACAGAGGTGTCAAAGCCGCTTTCATCTATTCCGATGAGGATAAGTGCGATGGAGAAGAGACAAGATACTATGATCCGAACCATAAAGAGAACTTTAATTACGATTTAATTCTGAGTAATAACTATATCTGTCATTTTCTGGTCATGGATGCGGAACTGATGAAGAGACTGCAATTCCGACCGGAATGTGACGGCGCCCAGGACTATGACCTGGTGTTACGGGCTGTGGCAGAAGTGCTGGCGACGGACGGGCAGGCCGGGGAGAAGAGCATTCTTCATATTCCCAAGGTGCTGTATCACTGGAGATGTCACGAGGCATCCACGGCAGCCAATCCCCACAGCAAAAAATACGCTTACGAGGCGGGACTTCGGGCTCTGCGGGATCATGCCGCACAGCGGGGGATCCCTGCAACTGCCTGTGAGACCAGGCATGTGGGATTTTATCGTTTACAGTATACAGATGTATTACAGAACCGCCCGGATGTGGCAGCCGTGGGAGGCAGAGTATTGTCCGGGAAGACTGGCAAGATCATCGGCGGCAGAATGACTGTGGAGGGAAAGGTGTTCTACGAGGGGCTGAGGCAGGGATTCGGAGGATATCTTCACAGAGCGGAGTTGTCCCAGGATGCGCAGGCGCTGGATCTTCGCTGCATTCGTATTCAGCCTTCCTGCCGGGAAGTATTCGAGAACATTGTGGGAGTTCCGTATACCGAGATACGAAGACGCCCGGGAGAGCAACCTGTATTTGATGTAACTGTACTGCCGGCAGGGGTGGACATCCGAACCTTAAGTCTGCGATTGTCCGAAGCATTACGGCAACAGGGAAGATTGCTTTATCTGCCGGAATATCCGGGGGAGTGTAAGACATTATGAGTGAAATAACAGTTGTTATACCAAATTACAACGGAATGAAATATCTGCCGGAGTGCATGACCTCTCTGTGTGAGAGACAGGAGAACGCTCCGGAATACGAAGTATTGATCATCGATAATGCCTCTGCGGACGGAAGTGTGGAATATCTGGAAAAGGAATGGTGCCGGAAGTCGGGAGTAAGGGTGAGCCTGATCCCGATGTCTGAAAACACCGGTTTCTGTCATGCAGTGAATCTCGGAATCCGTAAGGCACAGAGCCCCTATGTGATCTTGTTAAATAATGACACCAAAGTGGAACCGGGATTTTTGAGGGGATTGTACGATGCCATCCGTGAGGACGAGAGGATATTTTCTGTCAGTGCGAAGATGCTCATGTGGGACAAGCCGGAACTTATCGATGATGCCGGGGATCGCTACTGTGCCCTGGGATGGGCGTATTCCCGTGGAAAAGGACGCCCGGCAGACAAATACGAAAAAAATGTCAGCGTATTTTCCGCCTGTGGAGGAGCGGCGATCTACAGACGTTCCGTATTTGAAGAGATCGGTTATTTTGATGAAAACCATTTTGCCTATCTGGAGGATCTGGATATCGGTTACCGCGCCCGGATCTACGGTTATGAGAACCGGTATGAGCCTGCGGCAGCTGTACTGCACTATGGCAGTGCATCCACCGGGTCCCGGTACAATATGCGGAAGACAGAACTTTCCTCTGCCAATAATGTCTGTGTCATCGGCAAAAACATGCCGCTTTTTCAGTGGATCCTGAATCTGCCATTTTTTTTGCTTGGATTTGGCATAAAATTTCTGTTTTTTTGCAAGAAGAGAATGGGAAAACTATACCTGAAGGGATTGCTGAATGGTCTGAAGAGATCTGTCGGACCTGTGGGAAAGCAGACGAAAGTACGCTTTCAATGGAGTCATTTGTGGAACTATGTGAAGATCCAGTGGCAGCTGTACCTGAACATTTTTCGAATTCTTATGAAATCTTAAGAATTTGCTTCATAAATTCTTAAGTTGAGAAAAAACCACCGTTATTGTAGAATGAAATCGTTAAAAAGAAGCTTTTCAGACTTACAGATTGGGTGACCTATATGATAAAAGACAACCAGAAAGTCTTTAACAGGCTTCTTGTGATAATAGATGCGCTGATCACAGCAGCATCCTTTGTCCTTGCCTATTATATCAAATTTTATATATTGAATGACGGTCCGGGGATCGGTGTCCTGCCGATTCAGGATTACTACATGCTGCTTCCCTTTATTGTACCCGGGTATATGTTTCTGTATTACCGGTGCAACGTGTATTCTCCGAAGCGAACCGTCCGCCGCAGACATGAGATATACAGCATTCTGCAGGCAAATACCATTGGCCTGGCGGCTTTGATCATTATCCTGTATATGATCATCCGTGAGATCAACTTTTCACGATCCGTCATGGCGATTTTTTATGTCCTGAATGTGTTCCTGACCTCCGTATTCCGTATTTTCATGCGCAAAGCCTTACGGTCTATCCGTAAAAAGGGATACAACCTGAAGCATATTTTGCTGGTGGGGTATTCCAGAGCGGCGGAGGAATATATCGACCGGATACTTGCGAATCCTCAATGGGGATATGTGGTGTGTGGTATTCTGGATGAACACATCCCGGGAGGCACCATCTACAAAGGGGTAAAAGTCCTGGGAACACTTGGCAATCTGGAATACATTCTGCCGGAAAACAAGCTGGATGAGATCGCTATTACATTGTCTTTGAAGGATTACGATTATCTGGAGGGTGTGGTAGACATCTGTGAGAAGTCCGGTGTGCACACGAAATTCATTCCGGATTACAGCAGCCTGATCCCCAGCAGACCTTATACAGAGGACCTGATGGGACTGCCGGTGATCAATATCCGTTATGTGCCCCTGACGAATACCGGTAACATGATGATCAAACGGGCAATGGATATTGTCGGTTCCATCTTCGGTATTATCATTACTTCACCGATCATGCTACTTTCGGCTATATTGGTAAAACTATCCAGTCCCGGACCTGTGATCTTCAAGCAGGAACGGGTAGGACTTCATAATAAGTCGTTTTACATGTACAAATTCCGCAGTATGGCAATGCAGTCGGCGGCGGAAGAGAAAAAGGGCTGGACAGTGCGGAACGATCCGCGTGTCACGGGAATCGGCAAGATTTTACGGCGTACCAGTATTGACGAGCTTCCGCAGCTGTTTAATATCCTTAAGGGAGATATGAGTCTGGTGGGACCGAGACCGGAACGCCCCCAGTTCGTGGAGAAGTTCAAGGAAGAGATTCCCCGTTACATGGTAAAACATCAGGTAAGACCGGGGCTGACCGGCTGGGCACAGGTGAACGGTCTGCGCGGCGATTCCTCCATCAAGAAGAGGATCGAATACGATATTTATTATATTGAGAACTGGACAGTAGGGTTTGACATCAAGATTATTCTGATGACCTTCTTCACCGGATTCATCAATAAAAATGCTTATTAAATATTTACGAATGCAAGGAGAAAACAAGATGGCAACAAATTCTAACAATCATGGCGGCAATGGTCAGAGACCTGCCGGAAGCGGAAGAAGACCTTCCGGAAATGGACAGAGACCTGCGGGACAGAGACCTTCCGGATCGAGACCTGCCGGCAGCAGTTACGGACAAAAGAGAGAATCCGCGAAGCAGCGTGCAGCCAAGAAGAGAAGAAAAGTTATCATCTTTGGCATAGAGATCGTAGTGATCCTGGTCATGGTAGCAGTACTGTATCTGGTAATGACACATACCAATAATGAAGGCCCGAAATTCACTGTCTTAGAGACCGAAGAACTCCGGATTCCCGAAGAGGTGCAGCAGGACGAGACCATGAAGGGCTATATGAACATCGCATTGTTCGGTGTGGATGCGACAAAAGAAAGCCAGTTGTACAAGGGCAGCCGAAGCGACAGTGTTATGATCGCCAGTGTTAACATGGATACCGGTGATATCAAGCTGGTCAGCATATATCGTGATACCTACCTGAATATCGGTACCGATTCTTATCAAAAAGCTAACGCAGCTTACTCCTACGGCGGAGCGGAGCAGGCAGTTAAGATGCTGAACATGAACCTGGATATGGATATTACGAATTTTGTAACCGTAGGATATAAGGGACTGAGCGAAGTTATCGATGGTCTGGGTGGTATCTATATCGATGTAGACTCCGAGGAGATCAAGCATATCAACAACTATCAGATCGGTATTGCAGAAGTACTGAAGTGCGACTATACACCGGTAACCGAGACCGGAACGCAGCTGTTGAACGGTCTGCAGGCCACCGCTTACTGCCGTATCCGTTATACCGCAGGTAACGATTTCAAGCGTGCTGCCCGTCAGCGTGAGGTCATTCAGGCAATTGAAGATCAGGCGAAGAAAGCAGATTACGCAACACTTTCCAAGGTATTCAATAATGCGATCGATGATATCTACACCAGCCTGGATTCCAAGGATATCCTGGATCTGTTAAGCAATATTGCAAATTATCGTATTGTGGATGAGGGAGGTTTCCCCGAGGAGACCATGCGTGACACCGGCAACATCGGTGCTAAGGGAAGCTGTGTTATCCCTGTGGATCTGGAGAGTAATGTAGTATGGCTCCATCAGTTCCTGTTTGATGATGCGAACTATACTGTTACCGACAGTGTAAAGGAATACAGCAGAAAGATTAACGCAGACACATCACCGTACCTGAATAAATAAGTGAACTGGAATACAAGGGAGTCTTCCGAATAGATCGGGGCTCCCTTCTGTTTTAGAAAAAAACTTGTGTAACCGACTGCGATAAAGTATAATAAACCAGAGATTGGAAAGTAAGGAGCGCTCTGTCATGGAGATCGATGTGATTATTCCTCTGTATAAACCGGGGAAAGAATTATTTGCATTACTGGATAAGCTTGGCAGTCAGAGCGTGCCGGTACATCAGGTGATCCTCTTAAATACGGAGGAGAAGTATTTTGAACAGCTGATCTACGGAACCAGATTTTTAGAGCAGTATCAGAATATAAAAGTATATCATGTATCCAAACGGGAATTCGACCATGGCGGAACCAGGCGGATGGGCGTGAAAAAGTCTTCCGCCGATGTCTTTGTCATGATGACGCAGGATGCCATGCCGGTAGATAATAAGCTGATAGAAAATCTTCTCAAACCTCTGCAGGGGAGCACAGCAGTGTCCTATGCCAGACAGCTGCCGAGAAAAGATTCCACACCGGTAGAAAGCTATACCAGAGAATTCAATTATCCGGACAAATCCCGGATCAAATCTGCGGAGGATCTTAAGACCCTGGGTATCAAGACTTTTTTCTGCTCTAATGTGTGTGCGGCATATCGCAGGGAGATTTATGAGGAACTGGGCGGATTTGTCAGACATACCATATTTAATGAAGACATGATTTATGCGGCGAAGGCAGTGGAAGCCGGCTATTCGATCGCTTATGCGGCGGATGCTGAGGTTGTACACTCTCATAACTATACCAATGGGCAGCAGTTCCATAGGAATTTCGATCTGGGGGTATCCCAGGCAGAACACCCGGAAGTCTTCGCGGCGTATCCTTCGGAATCCGAAGGAAAACGGATGGTGAAAGATGTGACGGCATATCTGCGGGAACAACATATGACTGCAAAATTGCCCCATTTTTATATACAATGTGCCTGTAAATATGCAGGCTATCTATTAGGTAAGAATTATCGCAGGCTCCCGAAAAAATGGGTTCTTGCTTTTACTTCCAACAAAGAATACTGGAAACAGAACAGAAAGGATGCATGACTATGTGTGGTATCGTAGGATATATTGGAACAGAACAGGCAGCACCGATCATTTTAGACGGTCTGTCCAAACTGGAGTACCGTGGATATGATTCCGCAGGTATGGCCATTTTTGATGGTGAGAAGATCAACACCAAAAAGGCAGTGGGAAGACTGAAGGTTTTAGAGAATCTGACCCATGGCGGTGCAAATATGAAGGGAACTTCCGGTATCGGACATACCCGTTGGGCAACTCATGGCGCTCCCAGTGACATCAACTCCCATCCCCATATGAACAATGCGGGAACGATCGCCGTAGTACACAACGGAATTATCGAGAATTATATTCCCCTGAAGAAAAAGATGCAGGATAAGGGCTATCAGTTCGTATCCGAGACAGATACCGAGGTACTGGCACATCTGTTAGACTACTATTATAAAGGAAACCCCCTGGAAGCCATCACCAAAGTGCTCCACCGTGTGGAAGGATCTTATGCACTGGGAATTATGTTCGCAGACCAGCCGGATAAGATCTTTGCAGCCCGTAAGGACAGTCCTCTGATCGTAGGTAAGAGCGAAAACGGCAGCTTTATCGCTTCCGATGTTCCCGCTATTTTGAAATACACCAGAACCGTATATTATGTAGACAATCAGGAAGTCGTGGAATTACAGCGGGATGGTCTGCGTTTCTTCTCCGTAGATGAAGAAGAATTAGAAAAACAGCCGGTTACCATCGACTGGGATGCCAATGCAGCTGAGAAGGCAGGCTATGAGCACTTCATGCTGAAGGAGATCTACGAGCAGCCTAAGACCATCAACGATACCATTTCTCCCCGTATCAAGGATAATGATATCGTCATCGAAGAACTGAATATGAGCGATGAGGAGATTAAGGAGATCACAAAGATCCATATTGTGGCATGTGGTTCCGCATATCATACCGGTGTTACCGCAAAATATGTCATTGAAGGACTGGCAAGAATCCCGGTTGAAGTGGACGTGGCAAGCGAATTCCGTTATCGAGATCCTATCCTGCAGAAGGGCAATATGGTCATCGTCATCAGCCAGTCCGGTGAGACGGCGGATACTCTGGCAGCATTACGGGAGTCCAAGGAAAAGGGCTTCAAGGTACTGGGTATCGTCAATGTCGTCGGCAGTTCCATCGCCAGAGAGGCTGACAGTGTTATGTACACCTGGGCAGGTCCCGAGATCGCCGTTGCAACGACCAAGGCTTACAGTGCACAGCTGACCGCACTTTACATGCTGGCTATGAAGTTCGCCAAGGTGCGTGAAACCATTGATCAGGAGAAGTTCGCCGGAATGCTGGCTGACCTGAGATGCCTGCCGGATCAGATCGAACTGCTGCTGGGACAGAAGGAGAAGATCCAACATTTCGCCAACCGTTATGTGGGCGCAAGAGATATCTTCTTCATCGGACGTGGCATTGACTATGCGATTTCCCTGGAGGGATCCCTAAAGTTAAAAGAGATCTCCTATATCCATTCCGAGGCTTATGCAGCCGGAGAATTGAAGCATGGTACCATTTCCCTGATCGAAGATGGCACCCTGGTAGTGGCTTTGGCAACCCAGCCGGCTCTGTTCCAGAAGACCATCAGTAATATGGTAGAGGTAAAGGCAAGAGGTGCTTTTGTCATGGCGGTTACTATCGAGGGCAACAAGGCCATCGAGAAAGCAGCGGATTATGTGGTATACATTCCCGAGACGAATCCGTACTTTACTAATTCCCTGGCAATCATTCCTCTGCAGCTGTTTGCTTACTATGTGGCAGTGGGACGTGGATGTGATGTGGATAAGCCGAGAAACCTGGCAAAATCTGTTACTGTGGAGTAATTATTTATAAAAAAGTACATCCCGGAGAGGCATAATGCTTCTTCGGGACTTTTTTGATCTTTCATAATTGCTTCAGAAAGTTATCACAATTCGGTCACAATTGACGGTTATACTGTGTTCATAAGGTGAGAGTAAGAAATGAAATAACAACGAAGAATGGTAAAAAGAATTTCTCACTTACAGATAGGATAGGAGGAAGCATTATGTACGAGAATGATAATTTTTCCGGTTACGAAACCGGCAATGAAAATACAACCGGTACATTCAGCGGTGTAAGCGCTGCGGGAAGTGCAAACGGTTACACCACATACCAGATGGGCGGAAGCACCGGCAGCAATACAGAACCTAAGAACTCCAAAAAGCATGGAGGCTATTTCCGGAAAGCTATGGTAAGTGTCAGCCTGGGACTTTTCTTCGGACTGTTTGCCGGTATCGGGTTCTATGCGGTACAACAGGGCACCGGGATGCTTAAGACCGGTACGGATACCGCAGTGGTGGGTGAGGTTGCTTCCGAAGCTGCAACAGAGAGCAGCCAGAGTACACCACAGCTTGCGACCAACGTTACTTATGTAGAGTCTGATGTATCTGATGTGGTGGAGAAGGTCATGCCTGCCATGGTATCGATTGTGAATAACTTTACTGAGACAGCTAATGTCTTCGGCCAGCAGTATACACAGGAAGAAGCGGCCAGCGGTTCCGGTATTATTGTAGGCAAGACGGATGATGAGCTGCTGATCGTATCTAACAACCACGTAGTAGAGAGCGCAGATACGCTGACTGTTACTTTTATCGACGGCAGTGAAGCACAGGCACAAGTCAAAGGACTGGATTCCGATATGGATCTGGCAGTGATCGCAGTATCTTTAAATGATCTGAGCGATGATACCAAGAATGCCATTACCGTTGCTACTTTGGGCAGCAGTGATGACCTGAAGCTTGGTGAGCCGGTAATTGCCATTGGTAATGCTCTTGGATATGGTCAGTCCGTTACCAACGGTATCGTAAGTGCCCTAAATCGTGAGATCACTCTGGAGAACGGCTCTACCGGTCTGGAGAACGGCTCTACCGGTACTTTCATCCAGACCAACGCAGCCATCAACCCCGGTAACTCCGGCGGTGCACTGCTGAACATGAATGGTGAGGTTATCGGTATCAACTCCAACAAGATCGGTGGTACTGCCGTAGAAGGTATGGGATATGCTATCCCGATTACTTCGGCAAGTCCTATCATTGCAGATCTGATGGAGCGTCAGACCAGAACCAAGGTAGCTGAGGATGAAGTCGGTTACATCGGTATCTCTCTGCAGGAAGTAACTTCCCAGATCTCTCAGATGTACAACATGCCGGAAGGCATCTATGTAGTATCCGTAGAGGAAGGCAGTGCAGCAGCGAATGCCGGTATCATGAAAGGTGATATCATTACAAAATTCGACGGTAGCAGCATCTCGTCCTACTCTGATCTTCAGAAGACATTACAGTACTATGCAGCGGGTGATTCCGCAACCATAACGGTACAGAGACCTCAGAACGGTGAATATGTATCTGTAGAACTGAATCTGACACTGGGCAGCAGACCTGCAGACAAAAAATAAATATAGCGATTTTTAATCACAAAAATCGGATGGTTAGAATAATCCCCGGAAGACCAACTGGCTCTCCCGGGGATTTTGTTTAGAAAAACTTCACTTGTAGCAGCCATTCGAATTAGATATAATAAACGTAGGCATGAGCAGTGCCAGAAGAAAGCAGCAGGAATCGTGGATAACGCAAACCGACTGCTTGCAGGCGGGATTACGTAAGACACGATACGTGTAGGGCGAAGCCCGGACATCAAGGTAGAACGAAGTGATACCGCATTGAGCGCTGCGAGAAGAAAGTAGTAAGGATCGAGGATTATGAAAACCGACTGCTTGCAGGCGGGATTTATGTAAGACACGATACGTGTAGGGCGAAGCCCGGACATCGAGGTAGAACGAAGTGATACTGAGATGAGCACTGCGCAATAGACAAAGAGGAGAATAACATGACTGATAATTATAATGATGATTATAGAGAAGTAATTCCCGAGGAAGAGAAAACAGAGACCACTCTGAGAGAAAGTCGGGATAATGAAAAAAATAGCGAGGATACGCAGGTCGTGGATACTGCGGGTGAAAATTCCGCTGAGAAAAAGACAGAGGACAAAAAGGACAGCAGCGAATATGAGGACGTCTGCTTTATCTGCCGCAGACCGGAGAGCAAAGCCGGCAGAATGTTCAAGCTGCCTAACCATATCTGCATCTGTGATGACTGTATGCACAAGACTATGGAGACCGTGAGTCAGTTCGACTACCAGGGTATGCTGAACAATCCAGGCGATCTGAACCAGTTTGGCGGACAGAACGGCTTCCCCAATATCAGCTTTGTGAACCTGGCAGACCTCCAGGGAGACGGCGGCATTCCCAACAAGCAAAAACTCAAGAAGAAAAAGAAAGCCGAAGGTCCCAAGCCCGTATTCAATATTAAAGATATTCCGGCACCCCATAAGATCAAGGCAAGTCTGGATGAGTATGTGGTAGGACAGGAAAAAGCCAAGAAGGTTATCTCTGTTGCAGTATACAATCATTATAAGCGAGTTGCGACTGATACCATGGATGAGATCGAGATTGAGAAGTCCAATATCCTTATGATCGGCCCCACCGGTTCCGGTAAGACTTATCTGGTGAAAACACTGGCAAGACTGCTGGATGTGCCTCTGGCGATTGCCGATGCTACGTCACTGACGGAAGCAGGATATATCGGTGATGATATTGAGAGCGTAGTCTCCAAGCTTTTGGCAGCCGCCGGTAATGATGTAGAGAAAGCAGAGAAAGGTATTATCTTTATTGATGAGATCGATAAGATCGCCAAGAAGAAAAATACCAATTCCAGGGATGTCAGTGGTGAAAGTGTACAGCAGGGAATGCTGAAATTACTGGAGGGTGCCGAGGTGGAAGTACCGGTAGGTGCCAATAGCAAAAATGCCATGGTGCCCCTGGCTACGGTGAACACCCGCAATATCCTGTTTATCTGCGGCGGCGCATTTCCGGATCTGGATGAGATCATCAAGGAGCGCCTGACCAAGACCGCATCCATCGGTTTTAATTCCGAACTGAAGGACAAATACGATAAAGATACCGATATCTTATCTAAGGTGACCGTAGAGGATATCCGTAAGTTCGGCATGATTCCGGAGTTTATCGGACGACTGCCTATCATCTGTACTCTGCAGGGACTGAGCAAGGAGATGCTGGTGAAGATCCTGAAAGAGCCGAAGAACGCGATCCTGAAGCAGTACCAGAAGCTCCTGGAACTGGATGAAGTGAAACTGGAATTTACGGATGATGCCCTGGATGCCATCGCCGAAAAGGCTATGAAACGCGACACCGGCGCCAGAGCCCTGCGTTCCATTATTGAGGATTTCATGCTGGATATCATGTACGAGATCCCCAAGGATGACAACATCGGAAGAGTCACTATTACCAGAGAGTATATCGAAGGAACCGGTGGCCCTATCATTGATATCCGCAGCAATGAGATTCTGGAGCCTGTGGAGAATCTGAAACAGATTCCGGCGGAAGAGAAATAAATTGAAAGTTAAATGAATAGTTGCTTTAAAATCCACGCAGAAAGGACTGCCC
>OHIU01000236.1_pt1 | contig 38381 bp, 29 predicted proteins | sample 1568281 | NCBI WGS metagenome assembly OHIU01 (sample SAMEA3879543, study PRJEB24766) | human gut metagenome | biome: human-associated habitat; feature: feces | place: USA | collected 1985/1987 | reverse complement strand
GCTACCTGTGGTTGCGCGGGTTTCTCTACTTGTGCGGTAGGATAAGGAATACATAAGAAAGTACCTTTTTTAATCTTATCTTCACCTTGCAATTCAGGGTTGGCAGCTATTAATTCTGCCTCTGAGATGCCATATTCACGACTGATGCTGTATACGGTTTCTTTCCGTTTTACCTTGTGCATATCCCGGCAACGTGATTGTACGGGGCCTTGGATAGTGGGGATGGCAACTTCTGTAACATTTTCAGTGGTGACTACATCGGCTTCGCTGGCAGAAGGTATGCGTATTACCTGTCCGATGCGGAAGTTTTCCGCACTCAGTCCGGGATTGGCATCACAAATGGCTTTGGCAGACACACCGTACTTGACGGTTAGCCGATAGAGCGTTTCACCTTGTGCTATGGTGTGAAAGGTCTCTGTCTGCGTATTGGCAGCCGTACGTGGAATGCGTAAAGTGCGTCCTACGAATATTTTTTCATCACTTCCTGGATTTAACTTTACGATGTCCGACTGTGTGACACCATACATACTGGATATGGAATAAAGGCTCTGGCCTTTTTCAATGGTATGCAGAAAATATGACTGGTTCTCTTGCGCAATTGCACCGAGACTGCATGCGCCGGCAAGCAGCAAGGAGCAGAAAATCCGGTTAATCGTTCTCATTCGATATCGTTGGTTTACGTTTACAATTTCCCAAAGTAGCTGCAAAGGTAAGAATTTTGCCTAAAATTAACGAAAGGAATGCGTTAAGAAATAATATTGTGCATTTTAAAACTGAAAAATCCTATGTATCCGCTGATATTCGCTTGGAAACCGTTATTTTTGCAGGTATTATGCGATGCGGATTGTTTTCATATATCGGTTGTGCAGCAATGTTACTGCTTGGATATTTACCGGTGTGGGCTGACGGGGGAAAGACAGAACTGTTGGATATGTCTCCCGTGGCAATCTTGCTTTCTGAAAACGGAGCAATTCCTGAAGAGAAAGTTACCATTTCGCCAGATGATACATATACCGGTGCTGCTCCTCTTGAATTCCGATTCGTGTGGAGAGACGAAGATTCCGGAGGAGAATCGGACGAAACGGTAAATCTGCGTTATGAGTGGAATTTTTCTCGCGACGCTGCTTTCAACGATATCTTTCTGACACGTTTTGATGCTGAAACTATTTATAGTTTTCAGGAGTCAGGTATGTTTTATGTTCGTCTGATTATAACGGATATTGAGACGGAAGAAACGAATACCTCCGGTACTTTTATGATCCGCATTACCGAATCGGAACTTAAAGTGCCGAATGCTTTTTCGCCTAATGGCGACGGAGTGAATGATGTGTTTCGTGTAAAGCACAAGTCGCTGGTTCGCTTCAATGCGTATGTTTTCAATCGTTGGGGACAAGAACTTTACCGCTGGGGATTACAGAATATTGATGCAGGATGGGACGGTACTGCGCATGGAAAGAATGTTCCTGAAGGTGTTTATTTTATAGTGGTAGAAGCGGAGGGAGCAGATGGAGTTAATTACAAGATTAAAAGTGATATTAATATATTAAGATAAATGACAGAAGAAACAGAATACATCAATGTATATGGTGCGCGCGTGCACAATCTAAAAAATATCGATGCGGAAATTCCTCGTAACAGTCTTACCGTTATTACGGGACTGAGCGGAAGCGGTAAGTCGTCCTTGGCATTCGACACGATTTTTGCCGAAGGACAACGTCGGTATATCGAAACCTTTTCTGCGTATGCCCGTAATTTCCTGGGAAATCTGGAGCGTCCCGATGTCGATAAGATTACGGGATTGAGTCCGGTAATTTCTATTGAACAAAAAACGACGAATAAGAATCCCCGTTCTACAGTCGGCACAACAACGGAAATTTATGATTATTTGCGTTTGCTTTATGCACGTGCCGGTATAGCTTATTCTTATCTTTCGGGTGAGAGAATGGTGAAATACACTGAAGAGCAAATCCTTGATTTGATCCTGAATGATTATAAAGGCAAGAAAATTTATATTCTGGCTCCATTAGTCCGTACTCGTAAGGGACATTATAAAGAACTGTTCGAACAGGTGCGTAAGAAAGGGTATCTCTATGTTCGTGTAGACGGTGAAATTAGGGAGGCATTACCCGGCATGAAGTTGGACCGTTATAAGAACCATGATATCGAGGTAGTTATCGATAAACTGATTGTGACGGACAAAGATGATGTCCGTCTGAAAAATAGTGTGGCTACCGCGATGCAGCAAGGTGACGGCTTGTTGATGATACTTGATTTACAGTCCGAAAATGTTCGTCACTATAGTAAACGGTTAATGTGTCCTGTTACCGGGTTGTCTTACCGTGAGCCGGCACCCCACAATTTTTCATTCAACTCTCCGCAAGGTGCTTGCCCTAAATGTAAGGGATTGGGAGTTGTGAATCAGATTGATGTGGAAAAAGTGATTCCGGATCGGGAACTTTCTATATACGAAGGAGCTGTCATTCCATTAGGTAAGTACAAGAATAGCATGATTTTCTGGCAGATTGCCGCTTTATTGGAAAAATATGAAGCTACCTTGAAGACTCCTGTTAAGGAATTGCCGGATGAAGCCATTGATGAAATTCTCTACGGTTCGGATGAACGTATTAAGATTAAAAGTTCTCTTATCGGCACTTCCTCCGATTACTTTGTAACGTTTGAGGGAGTAGTGAAGTATATTCAGATGTTACAGGAAAAGGATGCTTCCGCTACTGCGCAAAAGTGGGCGGAACAGTTTGCTAAAACTACTGTATGCCCTGAATGTAAAGGAGCGAGATTGAATAAAGAAGCCCTTCATTTCCGTATCCATGATAAGAATATCTATGAACTGTCTTGTATGGATATCAATGAGCTTTACGACTGGCTGATGAATGTCGATCAGTATCTGGATAATAAACAGAAACAAATTGCTGTCGAAATATTGAAAGAAATCCGTACCCGTCTGAAATTTCTGTTGGATGTGGGACTGGATTACCTTGCTCTTGACCGTGGTTCTGTAACCCTTTCCGGCGGCGAGAGTCAGCGTATTCGTTTGGCTACTCAAATCGGTTCGCAATTGGTGAATGTACTTTATATTCTTGATGAGCCGAGTATTGGCTTGCATCAGCGGGATAATCAGCGGCTTATTCATTCTCTGAAGGAGCTGAGGGATATCGGTAACTCCGTCATTGTTGTGGAGCATGATAAGGATATGATGATGGCTGCCGATTATGTGATTGATATGGGTCCGAAAGCCGGACGCTTGGGTGGTGAGGTTGTTTTTGCAGGAACTCCGAAGGAAATGTTGGAGACGCATACATTGACATCGCAATATCTTAATGGTGAACGTGAGATAGAAATACCCAAAAAACGTCGTGAAGGTAATGGGCATAGCCTCTGGTTGCGTGGTGCACGGGGGAATAACCTGAAAGGGGTGGATGTGGAATTTCCTCTTGGTAAGTTGATCTGTGTCACCGGTGTATCCGGTAGCGGAAAATCTACGCTTATCAACGAAACATTGCAACCTATTCTTTCGCAGAAGTTCTATCGCTCGCTTCAGGATCCCCTGGAATACGATAGCATTGAAGGATTGGAAAACATCGATAAGGTGGTAAATGTGGATCAGTCTCCGTTGGGACGTACACCGCGTTCTAATCCGGCCACTTATACAGGAGTTTTTTCTGATATTCGTAATTTGTTTGTAGGATTACCGGAAGCCAAGATACGCGGTTATAAGCCGGGGCGCTTCTCCTTTAATGTGAGTGGCGGACGTTGTGAAGCGTGCCAGGGGAATGGTTACAAAACTATTGAAATGAACTTCCTGCCCGATGTATATGTACCCTGTGAAGTCTGTCATGGCAAACGCTATAATCGTGAGACATTGGAAGTGCGCTTCAAGGGAAAATCTATTGCTGATGTACTGGATATGACCATTAACCGTGCGGTGGAGTTCTTTGAAAATGTGCCGCAGATTCTGAATAAGATTAAGGTGATACAGGAAGTCGGTCTGGGATATATAAAGTTGGGGCAATCTTCCACCACACTTTCCGGTGGTGAAAGCCAACGTGTGAAATTGGCTACGGAACTTTCCAAGCGAGATACGGGAAAAACCCTTTATATTCTTGATGAGCCTACCACCGGACTTCACTTCGAGGACATTCGTGTACTGATGAATGTACTTAATAAATTGGTGGACAAAGGTAATACAGTGATTGTCATCGAGCACAATCTGGATGTTATCAAGATGGCTGATTATATCATCGATATGGGTCCTGACGGTGGTAAGGGTGGGGGGCAACTCCTCAGCTGCGGCACACCGGAAGAAGTGGCGAAAAGTAAGAAGGGATATACTCCTAAATTCCTGAAAGAAGAATTAAAAGGATAAATTATGAAGATCAATAAAACAAATGCGGCAAGGCTTTTGGACAAGGCCAAAATTGCATACGAACTGATTCCCTATGAAGTGGATGAAAATGATTTGAGTGCTATTCATGTGGCTGATAGCTTGGGGGAGAATATTGAGCAGGTTTTCAAAACCCTTGTACTGCATGGTGACAAGAATGGTCATTTTGTTTGTGTCATTCCTGGCGAACATGAAGTGGACCTGAAGCTGGCTGCTAAGGCTTCCGGTAATAAGAAGTGTGATCTTATTCCGATGAAAGAATTACTCCCTTTGACGGGATATATTCGTGGGGGATGTACTCCTATCGGCATGAAGAAACCTTTTCCTACATATATTCATGAATCTTGTCTCAATTATCCTTATATCTACATAAGTGCAGGTCAGCGTGGCCTGCAGCTTAAACTTGATCCAAATGATTTAGTTAAGGAGGTTCATGCTGAAGTTTGCATCCTTTTTCATGACTAATTTCACTTTTTTACAGGTTATTTCAGCAAAATGTATATATTTGCATTTAATAAACGAAAATCAATCTAATTACTAATTTAAAAACTTATATCTATGTTCAACAAACATCCTAAAGGTCTGGTCGCCGCAGCACTCGCCAATATGGGCGAACGTTTCGGATTTTACATTATGATGGCAGTCCTTACTCTGTTTATCTCAGCGAAATTCGGTTTGTCCGAAACTGTGACCGGATATATTTATTCTGCTTTTTATGCATCAATTTATATATTGGCATTGGCAGGCGGTCTGATTGCGGATAAAACTAAAAACTTTAAAGGTACTATTTTGGCAGGCTTGGTCTTAATGGCTGTCGGTTATTTGATAATAGCCATACCCACTCCTACGCCTGTTCCCAGTATGGCACTTTATTTAACCTTAACCTGCTTCGGACTTTTAGTTATTGCTTTCGGTAATGGTTTATTCAAAGGAAACCTTCAGGCATTGGTAGGACAGATGTACGATAATCCTGTATATTCTAATTTGCGTGATGCTGGTTTCCAGATTTTCTATATGTTCATTAATATCGGTGGCTTTTTTGCTCCTTTCATTGCTATTGGCGTAAGAAACTGGTGGTTGAAAGTGAATAACTTCGATTACGATGCAACGTTACCTGAACTTTGTCATCAATATATAAATCACATTGATTCAGGAGCTGAGATGCCGGCTCAGGCTATGGAAAATTTGACAACTCTTTCTAATAGTGTGATTTTGGATGGACAAGCTGTAACAGATCTTCATACTTTTGCAAACAGTTACCTGGATGTTTTCAATCGTGGTTTCCAATATGCATTTATGGCTGCTATTGTTGCGATGTTGATTTCTTTGGTGATCTATATTATTAATAAGAATCGTTTCCCAGACCCAGCACAGAAAGCTGTAGCAGCTAAGGGTAATAATCAAACTGTTAGCAAAGAGGAAATAACAATGAGTGCAACTGAAATCAAACAGCGCATTTATGCTTTGTTTGCAGTGTTTGGAGTTGTAATCTTCTTCTGGCTGTCTTTCCATCAGAATGGTTATTCGCTGACTTATTTTGCAAGAGACTATGTTGATTTGAGTGTTATTAATATTGATTTGGGCTTTACACAAATAAAAGGTGCTGAGATATTCCAGAGTGTTAATCCGTTCTTTGTAGTCTTCCTGACGCCATTTATTATGTGGTTATTCGGCTCATTGAAGAAAAAAGGCAAAGAACCTTCTACTCCTATGAAGATTGCTATTGGTATGGGTATCGCTGCATTAGCTTATGTGTTCCTGACAGTATTTTCATTCACTTTGCCGACTAAAGAAGTATTAGGTACAATGTCTGCTGCTGAAGTAAGTGCCATTCGTGTCACTCCTTGGGTTATGGTAGGTTTGTATTTTATCTTGACGGTTGCCGAATTGTTTATTTCTCCACTGGGATTATCATTCGTGTCTAAGGTAGCTCCACCGCATTTGCAAGGCTTAATGCAGGGTTGTTGGTTGGCTGCAACGGCTGTCGGTAATTCATTGCTGTTTATTGGTGGTATTCTGTATACTACTGTTCCAATGTGGGCTTGCTGGCTGGTGTTCGTAGGTGCTACGGGTGCATCCATGATTGTTATGCTCTCTATGGTGAAATGGCTGGAACGTGTGGCAAAATAGTGATAGAATAATATAAAAAAATAAAGGCTGCGCAAGATTCTCTTTTGAACTGCGCAGCCTTTAATTTTTAATTTTCAATTTCTAATTGATTTCCAGTCCCATTATAAAATCATTCATATAATATCCGTTTCCTATCGGAAAATCTCCTTCCCTCAATTTCTTCATTCCCATACGTTCATAAAAATTCAGCGCTTTATTGTTACGGTTCACATTCAACTCCATCAGGCATGGACCAGGATGTACTTCCTTGATATATTTGACGGCTTCATGGAATAAGAAGCTACCGCAATGTGATCCTTGAAAGGAGGGGAGTACATATATTTTCTGTAAATGGAAGAGGTCTTCACCTTGTTGTTGCACAGATACATAACCACACACTTCTTTGTCCTTGTATCCAATGAAATATACATGTCCTTCTTCTTCCATTTGCTTGCGGATGTTCTCTATGGAGTACATCCATTCCATCATGTAATCGTTTTGCTCCGGTGAAAGTATGTCTTTGTAAGTCTCCGGAAATATCTGCCATGCAAGTTTGTGAATCAACTCACAATCGGCTGTAGTTGCTTTTCTGATAGTTAACATAGTTCGTTGTATTTATATCTTTTCCGCAAAGATACATTTTTCTCTTATATGTTATTCTCTCCCTTGGTGCTTTATTAATAAGGTGTGAATAGATAATAGTGTTAATTAAATAAAATACAAGGTACTTTGTATTGCATAGTACTAAGATAATGCATATATTTGTGTCATACAAAGAAAGGCTCTATTTCAATCAGTTGCTATCTTTGCTGTAAAATAGAAAATTGTCGAATCGTAAACCAATAAGAGATGGACGTAAATAATGTAAAGTCGCAAATGCGTAAGGGCATGTTAGAGTATTGCATCATGCTACTGCTTCACAAAGAACCGGCCTACGCTTCGGATATCATCCAGAAACTAAAGGAAGCCAAGCTGATCGTAGTGGAAGGAACGCTTTACCCGCTGCTCACTCGTCTGAAGAATGACGATTTATTAAGTTACGAATGGATAGAGTCCACACAAGGACCACCACGTAAATATTACAAGCTCACTCCGAAAGGGGAAGTTTTTCTTGGAGAGTTGGAAATCTCTTGGCGTGAGTTGAATGAAACAGTGAATCATATAGCCAACTATTAGATTCAAGATATTAAAAACCTCGTATCAGTATAAATTTTAAAAACAAATAGCAATGAAAAAGACATTAACAGTAAATTTGGGCGGAACTGTTTTCCACATTGATGAAGACGCCTATCGCCTTTTGGATAACTATCTATGCAATCTGAAACTGCACTTTAGAAGACAAGCTGGTGCTGACGAGATTGTAAATGACATCGAACTTCGCATCTCTGAACTTTTTTTAGAGAAGCTGACTGCTGGCTCTCAGGTGATCACTATAACCGATGTAGAAGAAGTAATCAATCGTATGGGGAAACCTGAAGAGATGGAAACAGGTACGGAAGAGAATACTGCTTCCGGTGCCGGAAATACGAAGGGCGCCTCCGGTGAAGGTTATGGTTCCGGTTCCTGGAATAGTGATAATAATTCTTCTTATACTTCAACCCGTCGCCGTTTGTATCGCAATCCGGACGATAAAATGCTGGGTGGCGTGATAGGGGGACTTAGTGTTTATTTAGGCTGGGATTCCACCTGGTTCCGTTTGGTGCTTGTTTTTTGCGCAATCTTTGGTTTCAAGTTCTTGATCCCTATCTATATCATTTGCTGGATAGTGATTCCCGAAGCTCGTACGGCGGCTGAAAAGTTGAATATGCGTGGTGAAGCTGTTACGGTAGAGAACATTGGAAAGACTGTAACTGATGGTTTTGAGAGAGTTACAAATAATGTAAACGATTATATGAAGTCTGATAAACCTCGTACTTCTATGCAAAGGACCGGTGATACGTTGTTAATGATTGTCGGTTGGTTCCTGAAGATTTGTCTGATTATTGTGGCTATCATTTGCAGTCCGGTACTGTTTGTTTTCGGTATTGTATTTGTGGCTTTGCTCTTTGCCGCTATTGCAGTTGCTATTGGTGGTGGTGCAGCGTTGATGTCTTGGTTCCCGGCTATTGATTTTGTACTACCTACATCTCCTTTGTCAGCCATCGTACTATATATTGCAGGTATCCTCGTAGTGGGTATTCCTCTGGTTAGTCTTGTTTTTGCAATCTTCCGTCCGGTGTTCAATTGGCAACCTATGGTTTCCGGGTTGAAGTGGACATTGCTTATTCTGTGGATTGTTAGTGCTACCATTTTCTTTATCTGCTATACCATGCAAGGATTTACATTCCCGGAATTGCTGATGCGAGGGTAACAGATTGTTATTTTAGTTTTTCTGGGGGCTTGGAGATATTTTCAAGACTATCTCCAAGCTATTTTTATTAATCATAAATATAAATACTATGAATCGGACGCGTTTTTATTATCTTGACTTATTACGTTTTTTTTATTATAGCAAGAGGAGTTCGGCTCGTATTGGGAAAAGTTGGTGTGAAGATGTAATATCTTGCTTAGTAAAAAATATGATAATATTTTTTATATGGGTAAAGACAAAAAGCGGATATTCTTTCTCTTTTAGCGTTTAAAGTATGGGGTACAAGTATCTGTAGGACATTCTGAAAAGGGTGTAGCCTTTTAGCTTAGATGGCTACACCCTTTTGCTATTATGGTGTAGCCCTTTGGTGGGTAAGGCTACACCCTTTTTAGTGGAAGCTTCCGCTTCTTAATTGAAAAGTGCTTATTGTTTACATATATAGCGATAAGAAAAAATGGAAGATTACATAAAATAAATGCGGAAGTTTCATTAATTGAAGCTTCCGCATTTACTTTACTAATATCTAAAGTTTATTTCTTCATCCTTAGTACTCTGATTCCTGTCCAGTTATCATTATTCTGTAGCATTTGTCCTAAAGCCACTTTCGAAACCACCACTTTCTTTTCTTTAGAAGAAGCATGCAGCAGACTCAGTTTGCCGTTTACATAGAAAGCAATACCCATATGAGCTACATCCAATCCCGGAGTATTCGTTGTAATAGCAATGATATCACCATTCTTTATCCAAGGCAGACCATTAAACGGTAGCTTATCTTTGGGAACATAATGGAATTCCTTACCATTCAATGACTTCTCGATCTCTTTCATTTTTGCTACATTCTCCGGAGATTTACTCAGCTGCTTGTACAGTTCCGGATGAGAAGACATGTAGGAAAGAGAAACTTTCTGGGTGTATGGGCTGTAAGCTGTTGTTACGTCTTCCAGGAAACCGTTACGAACACCATTGTTTACCCAGTCTGCAATGTAGTGCAGGCGTGAAGGATAACCGTTGATTTTTCCATCACGATAGCGTATCTTTTGCAGATTGGTAGCAAAATCACCTTCAGCTACCTGTCCGTCTTCGGTAGGAGAGAGGGCCATAGCAAGAGTATATTCTACAAAGGTGGTGCAATCTACTTCATCACAATTGATGATAAGTTCTTCTTCGCCATCAGTAACTTCCAACGTATGTGCTACGTAAGGAATATCCAGAAAATTTATTCCATTGTTCAGCATGGCGTTGTCTTTTTCATCTGTCTGAGCACTGACAGTAGCTACACAAAGCGCACTGAACAGGAGGGTAATCATTGTTTTCATTGTTCTTTCGTTTATTAATATAAATAAAAAAGGATGTCGCAAAAGTACGACATCCTTTTCATAAATCCTTAATTTGGACAGATTAAATTTAATATTGATAGATTAAATTTTTGTAATCCGCCTTTTTGTCAAATGGTACGATGGAGAAGCCGTATTCAATGGCATTTTCTACGCCGGGCCGAATCAGATACGGTTCGTGTGCTATAGCTCCCCAACTATTATCACCACCTACACCCATCATACGATAGTCGATAAACATATCTACCTGTTTTACAGGTTGTGGGTCGGTGAGGTGACGGTGATTCGTTTCGTTGGTACGTGGAGCGCCATTGTCGATGGTTTCGCCGCTATCCAGACTTCCAAGCAGATAGTTGGAAGCATTCAGTTCAAACGTACGGTCGGCAATGAAGAGTAAACCGGCTTTTTGTTTAGTGGTGAGTGCACACCAGTAAATATCCGTACGATGCTCATTTTCTTGCGGACGGATGTACGGTTCGTACAAGTCCTTTATCGGAGTAGTATATTCTCCGATAAACTGGGAAGTGCGACGGTCACGATAGTTCTCTTCCGGACCACGGCCGTAGTAAGTAAGGTCGTTTAATATTTCCGATAATTGCATGCGCAAACCTACACGGGGTATCATCGGAGTTTCCGTACCTTCGGCTACAAAGCGATTGTCCACTTTGATAATGCCATTGGCAAAGACTTTATAGGTAATTTCCCACTGCGCATCTACCTGCGGAAAACGATAGGTAACTTTTACAATAGACTTGTCACCATCTTTAGAAACATTGAACGATTCTGCCTTAGGTGTTTGGTAACTGGCCTCACGCCATGCTTTCAGGCGAGTGGGAAGCTTTGCTCCGTAATCATTATCGGTAGGTGCACGCCAGAAGAAAGGTTGCGGGCCCTGGCCGTTATGGATATACTCTTGTTTCTTATAGATATAAGAGGTCAGCAAGCCGCTTTGTTTATCAAATGTAGCCTTGAAATCATCACCGCTGAAAACAACCTGTGAAAAGACTTCATCTACTTTAGCGGGATCCATGCGTACCACTTCTTTCTTAAAGAACGGGTGCACATAAGTTTGTTCACGTGCGATTACCGTACCAACCGGTAAGAAAGGTTCTGCATTACGTATGGTTGCATAGAACTCGATGCGTACATCTCCCGTAGTATTCTTTTCTTTAGGAATACCTTGCAGGAATGCACTGGTAGCCGTCTTGCCCGGAGCAGCATTGATATTGTCCATCTGACCTTTATAAATTTCTTTTCCATGATCGCGAACGACATAGTGGAAATCATATTTATTCAGATCAGTAAATGAGAAGTCATTGCGTATCTGCACCGTGCAGGTTTGCGGATCGAACTTAATGAATTTAATGTTCTGATAAACCTTACCCATCTCAATCGTCTGGGGTTTTATACTGCGGTCGGGATAAACTACACCATTAATACAGAAGTTGCCATCGGAAGGAGTTCCGGTATCGCCGTAGTCACCACCATAATTCCAGTATTTGCGTCCGTCACTGGTCTTGGCGGCAAAGCCTTGATCTACCCAGTCCCAGATGCAACCACCCTGCAATATCGGATATTTCTCAATCACATCCCAATAGTCCTGGAAGTTGCCAAGACTGTTACCCATAGCATGAGCATATTCACACAGGATAAGCGGACGAGTCATTTCCTTATTCTGGGCATACTTTTCAATAGATTGGGGAGAAGAGTACATCGGACAATAAATATCCGTATTCCATTCTAATCCGGCACGTTCGTACTGGATAGGACGGCTATCGAGCATCTTCAGAGTATTATAAGTAACGTAGAAGTTCAGTCCGTTTCCGGCTTCGTTACCCAGTGACCAGATGATTACAGACGGATGATTCTTATCGCGTTCGTACATGTTCATGGTACGGTCGAGGTGAGCATTCATGAATAACGGATTGTTACCCAAAGTACCACCTACATTGAGGTTATAACCCATACCGTGGCTTTCAATGTTTGCTTCATCAATTACGTACATACCATATTGGTCGCAAAGTTCGTAGAAGCGTTCCTGTTGCGGGTAGTGGCAAGTGCGTACGGTGTTCACATTATACTTTTTCCAGAGTTCGAAATCCTTAATCATAAGATCTTCCGGAACGTAATGTCCCGTGTATTCATTATGCTCGTGTACATTCACACCTTTTATAAGGATAGGCACGCCATTTACAAGCAGTTGCTTATCCTTAATCTCTATCGTACGGAAACCTACCTTGCAACTGGTAGCTTCTATTACTTCGCCATTGGTGCGCTTGAGGCTGATGACGAGTGTATAAAGATTAGGCGTTTCAGCTGTCCAATGCTTTACACCACGGAGGGTTTTCTTTGTGAATTCTACTTCATTCTGATCACCTTCCACACGGGTAGAGGATTGGGTTACTTGCTGATCCTGATCATCGAGTAAACGATAGGAAACTACATAAGGAGACTTAATATCACTTTCGTTCGTAAGCTTCACTTTCAGTTGCAGGATGCCATCCTTGTAATAAGGATCCAGCGGAGTCTCTACCTTGAAGTCTGCAATATGGATTTTGGGTGTGGCATAGAGATAGATATCGCGCTCTATACCGCTGATGCGCCAAAAGTCCTGACATTCCAGATAATTGGCATCCGAGAAACGGTGTACCTGAATGGCAATCATATTCTTGCCTTTTTTTACCATGGCGGTAACGTTGAAGCGGGCAGGAGTTTTGGCATCCTTGCTCATACCTACAAACTTGCCATTCATGTAATAGAAAGCAGCACCGCGCACACCGTCTGCACTGAGGAAAATTTCTTTTCCATCCCAGTCATTACCTACGACGAAATCGCGGCGATACGTACCTGTCGGATTCCAGTCTTTGGGTACATAAGGTGGATTAGGCTTGTCCCAATAAGGTTCGTAACCCTTAGAACAGAACTCGTAAGGCTGGTTGACGTAGATCGGAGTACCGAAGCCTTGCAATTCCCAGTTACCCGGCACATTGATGTCCGGCCAACGGTTCACCTCAGTACGCACGTTCATGAAGTCTGTGGGACGGTCGGCAAAGTTTTCCACATAGTTGAACTTCCATTTCCCGTTGAGGGATAGGCGGCTGGCTCCGTTCGTCCGGTCGTTGACGATAGCATCTTCTTCGGTGGCATAAGAAGTGAATGTACTCCGGGGAGCCTCCTTGTTGATACTGGTCAACTTCGGATTGGTCAACTGGTCGTAACGGTCTTCCTGTGCCTGAAGGGCGAGGGGTAGTAATACGAGACAGGTGATAAAAGTCAATTTTTTCATGAGTTGATATATTAATTATTTTTTCTCGAATTTCACCCCGTCACGCAACCACTTCTCCAGTTCTTCTGTCCACTGGCGTTTGTAAGTGAAGTTATCACGGAAGCCCCAGCCATGTCCGCCAATGGGGTAGATGTGCATAGATACGGGAACTTTCTGTTGATTGAGAGCAAGGAAGTAGCCGATACTATTCATGGGCGGCACAGCTCCATCATCAGCAGAAAGTACGATGAAAGCTTGTGGAGAGCGGGGAGATACACGACGTTCCAGAGAATACGCATCTTCCAGTTCCTTGGTCGGGTTATCACCAAGAAGGTTCTTGCGCGAACCTCCATGAGTAATGCCCGGTACCATCGAGATTACCGGATAAAGTAATATCTGAAAGTCCGGACGCGTTTCATCACTACTGTAAAGTGTAGAGAGAGAAGCAGCCAGGTGTCCTCCTGCCGATGCACCCATAACGCCTACCTGATTCGGATTGATACCCCATTCTTTTGCATGCTGGCGAATAATGCGGATAGCCTGTTCTGCATCTGAGAGGGGTACTTCGCGGTTCCCGTTCGGCATACGATATTTCAGGACGGCATACGTGATTCCTTGTGTGTTGAACCAGGATGCCATGTCGTGGCCTTCGTGATTCATGGCCAGGCGGGCATATCCGCCGCCCGGACACATCAAGATAGTCATACCGTTCGGCTTTGCCGGACGATAAACCGTGATGGTGGGATTAATGACGTTAGCCACGCGGCCGCCATCCAAGTCTTCCTGATCTCCTGTCAGGCCATTGGTATTAGGAGCACCGTTGGGCCACAAGGGTATCTCAACGGGCTTCTGAGCAGATAGCAGAGTTGACATAAACAGTGCTGTAATGAATAAAATTGTTCTCATTGTATTTCTATTATTTGGTTTTCATCGAAGCCTTGATGAAGTAAATTATCAGTAATGCATAAGCACCCAATGCCAGTACTTCGGACCACGTATTGTTTATCCAGACATCATTCACCAGGTTGATACCTCCGAAACGCATTGCTGCACTGACTACGCCCATAAGCGCACCACCGGCAATGAAACCGGATGCCAGCAACGTACCTTTTTCGCCACGTTCTGCATTAAGAGCAGCATCTTTGCTACGGCTGGTTACGTACCAGTTCACAGCACCACCCACAACGAGAGGAATGTTCAGCTGTAACGGAATAAACATACCCAATGCAAATGCCAATGCGGGAATTTTGAATGCATTCAGTACGATAGCCAGTACTGCACCAATGCCGTAAAGCAACCAGGGAGCACCCACGCCATTCATTAACGGTTCGATCACTGCCGCCATCGCATTAGCTTGTGGAGCAGCCAGTTGTCCGCTGGTAAATCCGTATGTCTTATTCAGGATAATCATTACACCACCTACGGTTGCAGCTGAAACAATCGTTCCGAGGAACTTCCAGGCTTCCTGTTTGGCGGGTGTACTACCCAACCAATAACCGATTTTCAAGTCAGTAATGAAACCACCTGCCATAGACAGTGCCGTACACACAACACCACCCATTACCAATGCGGCTACCATTCCCTCCGGACCTTTAAAGCCAACAGATACCATTACTACCGATGCCAGAATCAATGTCATCAGCGTCATGCCGGAAACCGGGTTCGTACCTACGATTGCAATGGCATTGGCAGCCACAGTTGTAAACAGGAAAGCGATACCTGCCACCAGCAGAATAGCTACCACAGTATGCAGTAAACTGCCTTGCATCACATCGAAGTAGAAGAATAAGAATACCAGTAACAGCGTTATAATAGAACCGATAGCAATAATCTTCATAGAAATATCGCGCTGAGTACGCTTCATGCTGGCTTCTACATTGGATTTTCCACCCATCTCCTTAGCTGCCAGTCCTACAGCACTCTTGATAATGCCCCACGACTTGATGATACCGATGATACCTGCCATAGCGATACCGCCGATACCGATGCTCTTGGCATAGTAATTGAAAATTTCTTCGGGAGCCATGCTGCCTACGGTAGCCACAATTGACGGATTCCACTGGTTCAGCACGCTGTCACCCCAGATCATGGACATTCCCGGAATGATAATCCACCATACAGCCAGTGAACCGGCACAGATGATAGAAGCATATTTCAGACCTACAATATAGCCCAAACCAAGTACGGCCGCACCTGTATTCACTTTGAATACCAGTTTTGCTTTATCAGCCAACATCTCACCAAAGCCGCATACGCGTGTGGTGAAATTTTCGTTCCACCAGCCGAATGTGGCAACGATGAAGTCATATAAACCTCCGATAATACCTGCCAGCAACAACGGTTTGGCCTGGCTTCCGCCTTTTTCGCCCGATACCAGTACCTGTGTGGTAGCTGTTGCTTCGGGGAAAGGATACTTACCATGCATATCACTTACAAAATATTTACGGAACGGAATGAGGAAGAGAATACCCAACACACCTCCCAGCAGAGAACTGATGAATACCTGGGTGAAAGTAACTGTGATTTCTTCCGGATAAGTTTCTTGTAGAATGTATAAGGCGGGCAGGGTAAAGATGGCACCTGCCACGATAACGCCGGAACTGGCGCCGATGGATTGGATAATGACATTTTCACCTAACGCATTCTTACGTTTGGCCGCGCCTGATACGCCCACGGCAATAATTGCAATAGGAATGGCTGCTTCGAACACTTGTCCTACTTTCAATCCCAGATAGGCTGCCGCAGCCGAAAAGAGGATAGCCATAGCGATACCCCATAATACAGACCAAAGGTTAACTTCCGGGTACTTCTTGTCAGGGCTCATCAACGGGTTGTAGACTTCGCCCGGTTTCAGTTCACGGAATGCATTTTCCGGTAGACCGGTCAATTTCTCTTCTTCTTGTTTCATAGTTTCTTAATTGCTTTTATGTTTTATAGTTATTATGTCGTCAATTAATTGTTTATTTTATCCAAATCAGCTTCAAAGAAAGCAAAAAAAAAGGAGAATTGAAAAATTCTCCTTTATTCTTATATATAAAGATGCTTATTTTGCATCTTTCGGTGTCATATCTCCTTCTACAAAGAGTCGCATCATTTCTGTTTTGGCATTCGTGCGCAAAGTGATGGACTTTTTGAAGTGTCCCGGATACTTGCCTGTTCCGTTGTAAGTAATCTTAACGGTTCCGGTTTTGCCCGGCAATACGGGTTCCTGGGTATATTCGGGAACTGTACATCCACAGGAAGCTACGGCTTGATGTATAACCAGCGGAGCATCGCCCACATTGGTGAATGTGAATACACAACTTACTACCGGATCATTTTCAGAAAACGTACCGAAGTTATGTGAGGTCTTATCAAACTTAATATCAGCTTTCCCCTGTGCCGAAACGTAACCAATGCTCAGTACGAGCATAAACATATACAATGTAAGTCTTTTCATGTCTATAAATCTTTTGTATTACACAGTGGGCAAAGGTAAGGCATTTTTGTGAAAATTAATCCAATGATGTGCGAAATAGTATTAAATGCGCCTCAGAAGGTGCTGTAGCGTATGATTAATAGTGAAAAATAAGGGAAAGAGAGTGCCGAAATCAGCTCTATATCATGCAGGTATTTCTCTTTTTCCGTGCCTACGTTCTCGAAATAATGATAGTCATATCCGGGATGGAGATGGATGCAACGGTGAACTTCTTCGGTACATTGAGAAAGTTTCATGATGACAATGGTAGTCTTTTCCTCCATATATTTCTCTATTTCTTCGGCGGTAATGATACCGGGAATGACGGTCAGGCGTTCCTCCTGGCTGGCAATATGAAGTCCTGCACAGGCACCTGCTGCAATGAAGGCGGGGATACCGGCAATGTGTTGCACAGGAATATTGTCGGCTTGCAGTTTCTCAAAGATATAGTGTACGGAAGAATAGAAACCTGCGTCTCCTTCGGCAACGATACAGACTTTTTTATTTTCTTTGTGAAGAAGGGAAGCTTCGCTATATACTTTATCATAAGCTGCGAAAGCCTGTTCCCGGTTCTTACTCATAGGCAATGCAAAGCGGGAGAGGGTGGTATTTGGAATATCCAGTGCATGCAGTATGTCGGCAGCACGCGAGAGTATCCGTCCGCTTGTGGTGCGAGTTTCAGGACAAAAGATACAATCGGCACTTTGCAGGGCTTTCAAGCCTTTCAGGGTGATAAGGTCCGGTTCGCCGGGACCGAGGGATACGAATATGACGGGGTTGGACATTTTGTTAGTGATTAATGGTTAGTGTTTAGTGATAAGCACCTCCCCATAATAACTTTTATGGGGAGTGCAAAATTGGGGATTTTCTGAATATAAAACAAAATAAAACCCGATTTCTTGTTTATCTATCTTTTCTTGCTTACTAAAGTCAAACGTTCTGGTGCAACGGTACTTTTTAATGAACCGAATGCAATAATAGCTTGCTTGCCAACTTGATGCTATCAATATACTTGTCTGCCGTTCAATGAAGCAAAGGCCTGTACGAGAAAAGATTAGCGTGTAAAGTCTGAAAACTGTTGGAAAAAACGGTTGAAAGACTTGATTTCTCCTTCCTGATGTAGTATATTTGTAGGGCTTTGAAGAGAACATAACTTTAATAGTAAACCTAAAAAACTTAGCAAATGATAAAATCTAATCTTTCTTTTCCGGACTTTGGCGGATATGTATTATTACTGCCGGTTTTCTTGTTTTTGGTAATATAATTTTATTGTTTAGAATTGGGATATCCGTTCTTGGAATAATTACATACGAAAAACGATAAAGGCGATACTTCCTCATAAGGATTATCGCCTTTTTTGTTTGTATTTATCGCTTTTTGCTTTTAAGTACCCCTTTTACGTTTTTAATAAACGTTGGATACATTCTTTAAAAATGTTCCTGTTATTCTTTAAAAACGCTGTTTATTGTTATTAATAGGGTTGTTAACTTTGTTGTGATTTATTTTTGATGATTACAATTTGTTCATCTCTTCTGTTTTCACGGGAATGGTAAATAAAAAGCGACGAAAAAAAGAGAATAATAAGCTGTTTTTGTATACAATTCCTATGATTTTACAATAGAGTGTTTTTAAATTAATGCGGATCAAAGGCAGTTGCGCGGTTTCCCTGTTTCCGTGAAATGCTGTACATGGAAAACCTTTGCCGATTTGTCGGGTTCAGCGCCGGGCAGACCGTCTTATTTCACTGAAAAACAATAAAAAGTGGATTCATCACCTCCCATGAATGGCACTTTTTGTATATTTGCAAACTGTTACAAATGTATATGAATAAAAAACAAATACGAAGTTATAGATACGATATATATGCTGAATAATAAAAATCAAGATTTTCATAATGCACGTAAACTGGCACTGACAAAAGCATTTCCGGTAATGCTTGGTATAGCTTTTCTTGGTGTCGGATATGGGGTGTATATGCGTTCCTGCGGTTTTGACATGATATGGCCTATCTGCATGGCGGCTACTATATTTGCCGGTTCAATGGAGTTTGTTACCGTCAGCTTATTGCTTAGTACGTTCAATCCCGGTTATGCCTTGTTGCTGACGCTGATAGTGAACGGAAGACATCTGTTTTATGGAATATCCATGTTGGAAAAGTATAGGGGAATGGGAAGAAAGAAACTATGGGCTGTTTCCGGATTGATAGACGAAGCGTTTTCGTTAAACTATATGACAGATGTGCCTCCGGGAACAGACAGGAATTGGTTCATGTTATTTGTTTCGTTGTATCTTTATATATCATGGATAGGGGGGACTGTTGTTGGTGCAGTTTCTGCTTGTAAAGCCGTTGTGGACATCAAGGGAGTGGGCTTTGTAATGACAGCCCTGTTTATCGTGATATTTATTAGCCAGTGGCAAAAAGAACGCACACACGGCAGTTCCATATTAGGATTAGTGGTTGCGGGGGGATGTCTTCTACTTTTTGGCAAGACATATTTCATGCTTCCTACCATTTTGATTATCACTACTATTTTTACGGTGCGTTGGTTGACTACAAAGGATAAGGAGAAATTGGTATGACGGTCACAGAACAAATTGTTACTATATTCATCGTGGCGCTTGTCACACAGCTTACCCGTTGGATTCCTTTCTGGGTTTTCAGGTCTTCTGCGCACACTCCCCAATATGTAAACTATTTAGGTAGAGTACTACCTCCAGCCATATTCGGTATGTTGGTAGTTTATTGCTATAAAGATATAGATTTTCTATCACCTTCATACGGCACTCCGGAAATACTATCGGGTATCTGTGTAGTCGTTATTCAAATGCTTTTTAAGAATATGGCTTGCTCTATTTTATTAGGGACGGGATTGTATATTCTACTCATAAACTGAAATATAGTTATAACGAAATATGACCTTACATGGGGTAGGGCGTTACGAAAAGCAGCGATGATGAAATAGATTGCTTCTTTTATTTGCATTAGCTTCCGGAATAGCGTATATTTGTACTTCGGCATACGACAAAGAACTCTAACTTTTTAACATCATGATAGATTATCAATTAAATACCCGCCTGAACGGGAACTTGGCAATGACCTTTTGTTTCCACGAAAATAAAGCACTGCAACAGGATACTACTTTATATAAGTTCATTTGGGTGCGGAGTGGAAACTTGACTCTGGAGATAGACCATATTCCCATACAGTTGGAACAGGACGAAATCATAAGTCTTACTCCTTTGCAGCATATTGAAATTAAATTGGTGGAGGGAGAGTACCTCACTTTCCTGTTCAACAGCAATTTCTACTGTATATTCGGTCATGATGACGAAGTATCCTGTAACGGTTTCCTTTTTCATGGTTCTTCCCGGGTGATGAAACTGAAACTTTCGCCGGAACAATCCGCCAACCTGAATGACATTATTCGTATCTTCCGGCAGGAGTCCGCCGTTCGCGATAATCTGCAAGAGGAAATGTTACGTATCATTCTCAAACGTTTTATCATCACCTGTACCCGCATTGCCCGTGAAAAGTGTGGCGTCACGCCGGAACAGGAAAAAGCCTTTGATATCGTCCGCCGTTTTTATATTCTGGTTGACCAGCACTTCCGCGAAAAGAAGCAGGTGCAGGATTATGCCGACCTGTTATTCCGTTCCCCAAAGACACTCTCCAATTTGTTTGCCTCCTGCGGAGTGCCTTCTCCGTTGCGTATTATCCATGAACGGATAGAGGCGGAAGCCAAGAGATTACTGCTCTATACCCCTAAAAGTGCCAAGGAAATCAGCGAACTGCTGGGCTTTGAAGATTTGTCCACTTTTAGCCGTTTTTTCAAGAAAATGACCGGTGAAAGTGTATCCGATTTCCGTAAATCGAACACAACGGGAAATATTGCCAACTGATACGGTGGAATTGCCATTTCATGCTCCGACATAAACCCCGATTTTTGCATCAGGAAAACAAAACAATTCATTAATGCAATAATCGTATGGAAACAAAATTAAAATCTATGTTCGTAGCAGCCCTGACATTGGCTGCATCTACTCAAAAGTTAGCTATCAATCTTATCCGTGTGGCAATTCTGGTTATTTTCGTTTGGATCGGTGGGTTGAAGTTCTGGAATTATGAAGCGGAAGGCATCGTACCTTTTGTGGCAAACAGCCCTTTTATGAGCTTCTTCTATACACATGATGCTCCCGACTATAAAGAGTATAAGCTGAAAGAAGGAGAATTTGATGCCGCGAAGCATGAGTGGCACAAGGAGAATAATACGTATGGTTTTTCTCACGGATTGGGTATTCTTATTATGAGCATCGGTATCCTTACATTCCTCGGCATATTTTGGCCGAAAGTAGGACTGGTAGGTGCGGGACTTGCTATTATCATGACTCTCGGAACGCTTTCTTTCCTTGTCACCACACCCGAAGTATGGGTACCCAACCTGGGCAGTGGAGAGTTTGGTTTCCCTTTATTGACCGGTGCAGGAAGATTAGTTATAAAAGATACAGCCATTTTGGCCGGCGCAATTGTTATATTAGCAGACAGTGCGAAGAGCGTACTGGAACAATTAAAAAAATAAAGATATGAAAAAGTATGATGCCATTATCATTGGTTTCGGCAAGGGTGGGAAGACCCTGGCTGCCGAATTTGCAAAACGTCAGAAGACGGTTGCCATAGTAGAACGTTCGGATCGCATGTATGGAGGCACGTGTATCAACATCGGCTGTATTCCTACAAAGACGTTGGTACATCTGGCTAAGGAAACTCCGGTAAAGGCTACGTGGGAAGAGAAGAAGGACTATTATCGTCAGGCCATTGGTCGTAAAGAAGAGGTGACTTCCTTCCTGCGGAATAAGAACTATCATAATCTGGCTGATAATCCTAATGTGACGGTGTATACAGGTGTCGGATCGTTTGCCGGTCCTGATGTGGTAGAAGTGCGGACGGAGACGGAAGTCATAGAATTGCAGTCATCTCAGATATTTATAAATACCGGTGCGGAAACCATCGTACCACCTATTGATGGAATAAAAGAGAATCCCCGCGTATACACCAGCACTTCCATCATGGAACTGGAAGAACTTCCCGAACGGCTGGTGATTGTGGGTGGAGGCTATATCGGCTTGGAATTTGCTTCCATGTATGCCTCTTTCGGTTCGAAGGTGGCGGTACTCGAAGGGTATCCGGAACTGATTGGGCGCGAAGACAGGGATATTGCCGCCAGCGTACAGACCGTATTGGAAAAGAAAGGCATTGCTTTCTATCTCAACGCAAAGGTACAATCCGTGGATGGTGCAACGGTGATCTATGAGGATGCTGTAACTCATGAAATCCATCATCTGGAAGGAGATGCTATCTTATTGGCAACAGGGCGTCGTCCGAATACTTCGGGGTTGAATCTGGAAGTTGCCGGCGTGAAAGTGAATGAACGGGGAGCCATTATTGTAGATGAGTGGCTGCGTACTACTAATCCGGCCATCCGTGCCATTGGTGATGTAAAAGGCGGATTACAATTCACCTATATTTCATTGGACGATTATCGCATTATCCGCGAGGATTTATTCGGTGCAGGAGAACGGCGTACAGACGACCGTGAGTCTGTGAGTTATTCGGTATTTATGGACCCTCCTTTGGCACGTGTGGGGCTGAGTGAGACGGAAGCCCGTAAGAAAGGACTGAACATAAAGGTGAATACACTTCCCGTAGCAGCCATTCCGCGGGCACGTACTTTAGGTGAGACTGACGGGTTGTTTAAGGTAGTAGTGGATGCCGATACAAATAAGATTCTGGGCTGTTCCCTGTTCGGACCAGAAACAAGTGAGATCATTAATATCGTATCTATCGTGATGAAAACAGGACAAGAATATACTTTCTTGCGTGATTATATATTTACACATCCCAGCATGAGCGAAGCATTGAATGATCTGATGAATTTTTAGACATTCTTATATAAGAGGTGTTCGGGCACAAATTCGGTTAATTTATGGGACGGGTATTTGCGTATCTCCCCAAAAATGACGAATATTGTGCTCGAATTTTATACCTTTTTATTGTCATGAAACGAACTACTGCAATAACCGTCTCCCTTTTAAGTATTTTATGTGTGGCTTGTGGCCCGAAAAACAAACAAAATTCTACTGATCTACAGGCTACCACAGCTTCTGTATCAGCCACAGACTCTATTTATCCGGTCTATGCCCAAGGGTTTGAAGTGAAATATCTTCCCAATCATGTCCGCTTGGTGGACTTGCGCGATCCTCAAAATGAAAGTAGTAATACTTTCCATTATGCATTGGTGCCCCGGGGAACAAAACCCGAAGGGATTCCTTCTGATTATACCGTGATTGAAACACCGGTACGCAGTGCCATTTGCATGACTTCTTTACAATTATCCAATTTTATCAAACTGGAAGCCTGCGATAAAGTGGTAGGGATAACCAGTACACGGCATTTGTTCAACAAAGAGATGAATGAGCGCTTGAAATCGGGTAAAACAGCCAAAATAGGAATTGAAGGTAACTTTGATAATGAAGTGATCATGAGTGTGAATCCGGATGTCATCTTTATCTCCCCTTTCAAGCGGGGTGGATATGATACGATGCGTGAAATCGGAATACCTTTGGTTCCGCACTTGGGATATAAGGAAATGACTCCGCTGGGACAGGCGGAATGGATTAAATTCATCGGCTTGTTTATTGGACAGGAAGAGGAGGCAAATGAAAAATTTGCTGCTATAGAGAAGCATTATAACGACCTGAAACAACTGGCTGCTGATGTGAAGAAGCGTCCGGTAGTATTCAGCGGTGAGATACGTGGAGGAAACTGGTATGCAGTAGGCGGTAAGAGCTTCTTGGCCGAACTGTTCCGTGATGCGGGAGCCGATTACTTCTTGAAGGACGATCCCCGTTCCGGTGGTGTTACACTGGATTTTGAAACAGTATACAGCCAGGCGGAGAGTGCCGATTACTGGCGTATTGTGAATAGTTACGACGGCACATTCTCATATGACGCTTTGAAATCCCTTGATCCCCGTTATGCCGACTTCCGTGCATTCCGTGACAAAGGCGTTATTTATTGCAATATGCGCGAGCAACCTTTCTACGAAAGTATGCCGATGGAACCGGAAGTAGTATTGGAAGATTTGATCCATGCGTTCCACCCCAATTTATTACCTGATTACCAACCGAAATACTACGCACGTTTGCAATGAAAAGACCGACACTGCTCCTGATGTTGGTGATACTGGCATCTATATTCCTTTTTTTCTTGCTGAACCTGCTGTTAGGTTCTGTCCATATTCCTTTTCGTTCTGTCTGGAACATCTTATGGGGGAATACGGATGAGTCCATTATCTGGCAGAATATCATTTGGAAATCCCGTGTGCCGCAGGCATTGACAGCATTGGTGGCGGGAGCGGGGTTATCGGTGAGTGGATTACAGATGCAGACGGTTTTCCGGAATCCGCTGGCAGGACCGTCAGTGTTGGGTATCAGTTCGGGTGCCAGCCTGGGAGTAGCCTGTGTGGTATTGCTATCGGGAGCGATGGGCGGTGTGGCATTGAGCAAGCTCGGATATATGGGAGAAGTGGCGTTGTCCATTGCAGCTATTATCGGAGCACTGTCCGTGATGGCGCTTATCGTATACGTTTCACAGAAAGTAAAGGGAAATGTGACGCTGCTGATTATCGGTGTGATGATCGGTTATGTGGCAAGTGCCATTATCGGCGTATTGAAATATTTCAGTGTGGAGGAAGATATTCGTGCATACGTCATTTGGGGGCTGGGTAGCTTTGCCCGTGTGTCGGGGGATCAGATGATACTGTTTGTCTGTATCATGGCGGTCTTGTTGCCACTCTCGTTTTTGCTGATAAAGACAATGAATCTGTTGCTGCTGGGCGATGGGTATGCACGGAACCTGGGGCTGAACATCAAGCGGGCACGCCTGTTGGTGATCTCCTGTTCAGGTGTACTGGTAGCGATTGTGACGGCATATTGCGGTCCGATTATGTTTATCGGTCTGGCTGTTCCCCATCTTTGCCGGGCTATATTCCATACATCCGACCATCGGATACTGATGCCTGCCACATTGCTGGTAGGGGCTTCGTTGGCGTTGGTGTGCAACCTCATAGCACGTATGCCGGGATTTGAAGGAGCTTTGCCGGTGAACTCGGTGACTGCTTTGGTAGGTGCTCCGGTGGTGGCATCCGTGCTCTTTAGGAAGCGCAAAGGGGAACTGGAAGAATAATTGAGAATTGAAAATAAAGAGGTCTTGAAACAGGAAACTATACATATTGAGAAACTATCCATTGGCTATCCCGGTAAAGGAGATGTGAAAGTTGTGGCAAGCGATATTTGTGCCGGAATCAATAGCGGGGAGTTGACTTGTCTGTTGGGTGCAAATGGGGTGGGGAAGTCTACGCTATTGCGTACACTTTCCGCATTTCAACCGAAGTTATCCGGCGAAATACGTATACAGGGAAAAGAGATTGGCTCTTATACGGACAAACAGCTTTCAAAAGTGATCAGTGTAGTTCTGACTGAAAAGTGCGACATCCGCAATATGACTTCTGTGGAACTTATCGGTCTGGGACGCAGTCCATATACCGGTTTCTGGGGAACACTCTCCAAAGAAGATAAGGAGGTAGTGGATCATGCTATCAACCTGGTCGGAATATCTCATCTGGCACATCGCATGGTGCATACACTGAGTGATGGTGAGCGGCAGAAGGTGATGATTGCCAAGGCACTGTCACAGGAAACTCCGGTGATTTTCCTGGACGAACCTACTGCCTTCCTTGACTTTCCGAGTAAAGTGGAAATGATGCAATTGCTCCATCAGTTGAGCCGGCAGACGGATAAGACTATTTTCCTGTCTACACATGATCTGGAACTTGCCTTGCAGATTGCGGATAAAATCTGGTTGATGGATAAGGCGAACGGGGTGACTATCGGAACTCCCGAAGACCTTTCACTGGATGGAACACTCAGTGGTTTCTTTGCCCGTAAAGGAATTGTGTTTGATCTGGAGACAGGATTGTTCCGGGTGAACAATGAGTATACTTCCCAGATCCGTATTGTCGGGCATGGACAAAAATATGCTATGGTGCGAAAAGCTTTGCAAAGAAATGGTATTCTGGCAAACCGAAACGTGGAGTCGGACGTTTATATTGAAACGGGAGATTTGAAAGGGGACGGTACTTTTGTACTGCACCCGGTAAACGGCGAAGCGGTGACTGTGCAAACCATTGATGAACTGCTTGCAGAGATTGTGAAAATTCTATGAGACATTCGACAAAAGATAATTATCTCTATCTGACTACCACCCCGGTGCCCCGTCTGATAGTATCATTGGCTGTACCTACGATTATCAGTATGTTGGTTACGTCATTCTATAATATGGCGGATACGTACTTTGTGGGGAAGATCAATACCCAGTCGACGGCGGCTGTAGGTATTGTGTTCTCGGTCATGTCCATTATTCAGGCGGTGGGCTTTTTCTTCGGACACGGTTCGGGGAACTATATTTCGCGGAAACTCGGTGCGCAGGAGACTGGGAATGCAGAGAAGATGGCGGCTACCGGTTTCTTCTGGGCGTTGTTTATGGGTATATTTCTGGCAGTGGTGGGACTTATCTTCCTTACCCCGTTGTCGTTAGCATTGGGTTCTACACCTACTATCCTGCCTTATACGGAGAAATATCTGGGCATCATATTGCTGGGTGCCCCTTTCATGACTGCTTCGTTGGTACTGAACAATCAGATTCGTTTCCAGGGAAATGCAGCGTATGCGATGGTAGGAATCGTATCGGGCGCGGTGATTAATGTGATACTGGACCCTATCTTGATTTTTGTCTTCGATATGGGTATATCGGGTGCTGCGTTGGCTACAGTCATCAGTCAGATATGTAGCTTCTCCCTGTTGTTGTATATGTGCAGAAAGGGAGGCAATATCCGTATCCGTTTCAGGAACTTCACGCCTTCACTGGCTTTCATAAAGGAAATTATTGGTGGTGGTACTCCTTCGCTTGCCCGTCAGGGGCTGGCGAGTGTAGCTACTATCTTGCTGAATGTGGCTGCCGGGGCTTATGGAGATGCGGCTATTGCAGGCATGTCTATTGTCACCCGTATCGCAATGTTCATTAATGCATTTTTGATAGGTTTTGGACAAGGTTTCCAGCCGGTATGCGGTTTCAATTATGGTGCAGGATTGTATGCGCGTGTCCGTCAGGGATTCTGGTTTTGTGTAAAGGTGGGATTCATCTTCTTGGTGGTGTGTGCGCTGGCAGGCATGGGATTTGCTGAAGAGATTGTTTCTTTGTTCCGTAAGGGAGACCCGGATGTAATTGCAGTAGGTGCTGCTGCCTTGCGTTGGCAGTTCATTACTTTTCCGTTGGGTTCATGGATTGTGATGAGTAATATGATGTTGCAGACGATTCGTAAACCGGTAAAGGCTACCATTATTTCTTCTGCCCGCCAAGGATTGTTCTTTATTCCGCTGATTTTTATTCTGCCTCACTATCTGGGGTTGCAGGGTGTGGAAATGTGTCAGGCCGTTGCTGACCTTCTTACGTTCATTCTTGCCATACCGTTGACATGCAGTGTACTGAATGAAATGAAACGAAAGCAGGCGGAGCAGTTGTAAATCAGAACCGGTATCCTACGGTGAAGAACGAAGCGAGATTCTTGGGAGAGAATTTCTCAATGCCGGATGATTGCAATAGATTATCCAGTTGGTCGTTTACCTTGATCATTCCTAATTGAAGCTCTGCTCCGAATATGAATTTGTGATATTCGATGTTGAGGCCGAACATAAGGCCGGCGTCAAAGCGTTTGTTTCCCATTTTGTCATCTATCCGGTTACCGAAAGTATCTATGCGGAATCTGTAGCTTCTATTAGGATTGTATTCACTGCTGTAATCATATTCCTCCATCTCACCGGATGTCTTTCCGCCTACGCCATAGGCAATATACGGACCGGCACTTAGGGAAGCACTGTAATTCTTTCCAAGGTTGAGGCGGGCGGCCATCATGATGGGGAGCTGGATATACAACTCGTTCATATTCACTTTGCCTACATATTCCACTTCTTCACGGGCACCTATCGATACGAAGTTCAGTGATGGTTGAAACACCCATGTGCGGTTGAGCTCATAGTTCATGCCGACACCTATTTTGTAGGCGATGCGTGTGTCACTTTCTACATTTTCTCCATAGAAGTTGGAGGTACCGACTCCGGCTTTTACCTGAAAGGAGATAGGGGATTGGGCATTTGCTCCCAATGCTATGATTGCAAAGAAAATAGTGAGAATAGTCTGTTTCATTACTTGAACCTTGTAAGGGGTTGATGTTTATTTGCTCGCAAAGATATAAATTATATGATTACATACAATTATGTAGTCGGATTATCATTTAATAGAATTTCCTGATCAGCCAATCTACCAGACTAAACGGCAGCATAGGCTTGATGCGTGCAAAGAATACTTGTTCCCATGGACCGACCTTTGTGCGGAAAGCAGGGCGGCGGCTATTTACCAGTTTGCAGATTGCTTTGCCTAACTTTTCCGGTCGGCAACCATTGTTTTCAGACAACTCTACATTTCGCATGGCTTTTGCAAAACTCTCCCCATATTGCGCATGGGAGAGGGAAGTCTGGCTCACTTGCCGCTGCGCTGTGAAACCTGTCTGGAAATCTCCCGGTTCGACTACGCAAACTTGTATACCCAGTGGCTTAACTTCCTGATAAAGCGCTTCACTATACCCTTCAATCGCAAACTTGGACGCACTGTAAAAAGCCTGAAAGGGAACGGCAAGGACGCCTGCAATGGAACTGATATTTATGATTCGTCCGTGTCCGGCTTCGCGCATGAAAGGCAGTACTGCTGCACACATACGGACAGCACCCGTGAAATTCGTATTCATTTGACGTTGTATCTCTTCTTCGGTAGTGAGTTCGATAGCTCCGCTGATACCCATCCCGGCATTGTTGACAAGTACATCAATGCTACCTTGCTCTTTCAGAATTGTCGATATGGCATTGGATACTGATGCAGGATCAGTAATATCCAATTGCAACATTTTGAAGCCGGGGTTATCGGATACTGCTTTCCGACTGGAGCCATAAACGATATGTCCTTGTGCAGCCAACTGCGTAGCAATGACTCTTCCAAAACCGGAAGAAGCGCCGGTGACGAGGATTATTTGAGGGTGTTTCATATTTGAGGTTTTTAATTTAAGTTTCGCATATAGCCTGAAGGGCTTTCATTATATAGCATAGGGCTTTCAGCCTGACAGGCTACATGTAAAACTTGTTTTTTTATTCTATGTAATTATTTTCCCTTCTTCGCTAATGAGCAGAATCGTTAGTTCTCCTTCCGGTAGTAACGGATCACAATATTGATGGCACAGTTCGAGCAAACGGGAGCAAAAGGCTTGCAAATCTTCGGCAGAGAGTAATGTCCATAACTCACGGGCTAAAGTTATCTTTTCGATAACTGCAAGTGTTTCCCCTCCGCATCCGGCAGAAAGGGCCACTTCACGTAGGAAATCCTTATTCATCGTCACCTGTTTGCTGTGCGTATCCAGATTGCCTTCTGCCAGCTTCACGGCTTTTCCTATCATGATACCCAAAGTCACCGCTTTGATTTCCAAATCTGCGGCAATCTTTATCGTATCTCCAATGAAGTTTCCGTAATGAATGAATGCCTGTGCAGGCAGTTCGGGATAGTACCCCCGGACATACTTTTCACTCTTTGCACCGGAATTAAGGACGATACGCGGGCTTCCTGTTGCCCGACCTACTTCCATGGATTTGCGAATGGAATCTACAAATGCTTCAGAAGAGAAAGGCTTCACGATACCCGAAGTTCCGATGATAGAAATACCGCCTTCTATACCCAGACGGGGATTAAAAGTCCGCCGGGCTATCTCTTCGCCACCCGGTACGGAAATAGTGACGGCAAAAGGATTGGGTTGTTTGGAAATGCCAAGTCGTTGAAGGCATGCCTTTACATTGTTTTCAATCATTTTGCGGGGAGTAATGTTGATGGCAGGTCCTCCCACTTCCAGCCCTAAACCCGATAGGGTAACAATGCCTACGCCTTCGCCTCCACAGACGATAACGGTATAATCATCAGCTCCAAGTTCTGCGGGTGTTGGATCGTCAAAGCGGAAAGGTACGGCAACATTGGCCTTGATCTGCATGCCATTGGTTACATCGGGGTCATCACCTGCATCTTTGATGACAGTGGCATCTGCTTCCAGCATCCAGTCATCGTTCACACAGCTGGGATGCGGGTAGAGTTCTTGCTCTTCGACGGGAACATAAATGGTTTCTCCGTTAGGGAGAATAACGGGGAATTCTGCGGGTCGGGGCTGGCGTTGAACGTTGAAAATATCCCAAGTTGCAGCTACAGCGGCTGCGGCTGCACAAGTACCCGTAGTCAGACCACTACGCAAAGGATAAAAATCTGGAAAATGTTTTTCAATCATCCGGCGCAAACCATGCTCACCGTTCACTATCATAAAACTTCCGGGCATTGGCGGACGACGGATTGCAAAAATGCGGATACCTTCCTGAAGGGCAGCTTCCACTTTTTCATTGAATCCTCCGGAAAGTCCGCTTTCCTTTATTAATATGGCTTCGGGGTGAAGTCGCTGTAACAGGATGCGTTCGTCTTCGCCTGCATGGTAGTAATGCAGATATTTTTCGGGAAAACCTTCACGTTTGGCCAGGCGGCGGGAGCTCTCACGGTTAAGGATACGGAAGTAGCAACAGGCACTTTCCTGCCAGAGAGGCTTTAGCTTGGCAATGCTTTGTACACCTGTCAGTGCCAGGAGGGTGAAGACATCTTCTTTCCTGATTTGCCGAATGGCATCTTCAAAATCATCGCACCAGGTGATGTGTTCTTCATCGCGTGGCGGATAAATACGTTCGAATCGGATGACATACAAATCCAGGGTATGGGCTACTTTCTCTACGGTCTGGTGCAGTTGTATGGCAAAGGGGTGGGCGGCGTCTACCAGTAGTTGAATGTTATATTCTCGGCAGCAGCGTTCCAGGTCCAGCTCGTCCATGGCTCCTTGCAGGCGGATGCCGTGGTGCATAGTTACTTCCTGCTCGTTTCCTTTGGTAGAGTAGTAGAATGGTTTTCCGGCTTCTTCAAGGGTACGGACGGCGATGCGTCCTTCGGTGGTTCCACCTAATATTAATATCATTACTTTTAGGTTTTAGTTGAACAAAAAGTGATAATTGTGATAGGGTGATAAGGTGATAAAGTAGCTGTATTATATATCACGGAGTGTTATCCCATTATCACTTTATCACCTTATCACCCTATCACTCCTTTCTTATCTGCGGAAGAGATGTTTGAACTCATGGGCATAGAGGCGGGAAAGACCTTCGCGGTTGCCGATGGCTTCACCTACGACGATCATGGTGGTGAGCGTCAGGTTGTTCTCTTTCACAATCTTTGCAAGGTCTTTCAACTCTCCGAGATAGATGCGCTCGTCCTTCCAGGTGAGGTGGTAGCAAACGGCAACGGGGGTGGTTTCGGGATATTCCTGCAAGAGCTCTTCCTGCACCTGTTCGGCAATGCCGGCACTGAGGAAGATACACATGGTGCTTTGTGAGCGTGCCAGCAGGTGGAGTTGTTCGCGTTCCGGCATGGGGGTGCGTCCTTCACCGCGGGTAAGAATGATACTCTGCACTTTCTCAGGAATAGTAAATTGAGACTTCAGCGCAGCGGCAGCAGCTTGGAAAGAAGAGATGCCCGGGGTGATGTGATAACTCATCTGGTGCTGGTCGAAATAGTTCATCTGTTCCTGGATGGCACCGTAGATGCAGGGATCACCCGTATGCAGGCGGACTATGAATTTGTCTTCATCATAGAATTTCTTCATCAGTGCAAACTGTTCTTCCAAATCCATGGAGGCTGAGTTGCGGACGGTAGCACCCGGTTTGGCACAGAATGTCAGTTCGCGGGGGACGAGGCTGCCGGCGTAGAGGATAAGATCTGCCTTCTCCAGCATTTGGCGACCACGCACGGAGATAAGGTCGGGATTGCCCGGACCGGCGCCGACGATTTCGATGTGCCCTTGACGCAGGTATCCGTTCTCGATGGCGATGGCGAAGGTGGATTTCTTGCTGAGGCCTTTGAATTTCTCGGCATATAGCACGCCGTGATGCGATGAGAGTATGGCTGCTGCTTCGCATACACTGGGCGTGCCCATGTGCTTTTGTACGGTGGCGCTGGGATTGGGAACTTCTACCTGGCTCAGTTCTTCGGCCGTATAGAAGCGGACGTCGACCAGTTCTTGTAATTCTTTTATCACTTCTACGTCGCGTTTCACATCAATGGTGGCTACTTCTTTGATGGCTTGTCCGCAGATGTTTTTACCGGGTGCGCCTACAATGAGGTTAACGAATAGTTCTTCGAATTCGGGGGGATCGAGTGCGAGTCCGAGGCCTACATGCAATATTCTAGGGACATACTGTATGTTGGCTATTGCGGGGTCGAAGAACATAAAGGGACTGACGATAATCAGCAGTTTGTACTGGCTGAGATCCATGTCGTTGCGATGGTAATAGACGTCAACGTGTTGGGGGCGGGTACGTTCCAGATAGTCAGTGCCTTCATCGCGGATTTCGAGCAACAGGGCGGTACGGTATTTGTTGACGAAGAGGTTGATGATGACGTTGAATTCCTTGGTTCTCTCGTTGTAATTGGTGCCGTCCCTCATTTGAAGTATGAGACTGTTATCATCCTCATCCTCATCGTCATCGTATTCTTCCTCCTCATCCTCGTCGTACTCTTCATCCTCATCTTCGCCGTACTCTTCTTCTTCATTGTAATCTTCCCCCTCATCGCTTTCTTCTTCTTCGTCGTCGTCGAGGAGTTCTATATTTTCATAGTATGCGTGCGACATACCTACCAGAACCTCCCAACCGAACTCTTGTCCGAGGGTGTCAAGAGCCCATAATCCGCTATTGTCACTCAAGGTACTGATAACGGGATTCGCCCCTAAGATGTGGGCGACGTCCTGGGTGATTTTATTGGCTTGCCCGATGTGACCGGACAATACGGATATGGCATTGCGCCCCATACTGTCCACGCAGATCACGGCCGGGTCGGTGTGCTTATCTTTTACATGGGGGGCAATGGTGCGGACACAAATGCCCATGGCACAAATGAAGATGAATGCATCATATTCGTCGAAATTCTCTTCTATGAAATCGGAAAGGGATGAGATATAAGTGCAACCGGGAAAATGTTCGAGTGTGAATATTTCGGAGTCGTTCATTTCTTGGTGCAGTGTCTCGGCCAGGCTGAGGCTGTTGCCTGTTACTAAAAGGATAGCTGTTTTCATATCGTTGCTTTCATTATTTCTATAGGGTTAAAATTGTTGATGATGATACGCAGGGAGGAATGTAAGGTCATTCCTGCAGCATGAACTCCTTGACGAAATAGCTCCTTACTACTTTCGGACACGGAGTTGAAGACGATGCAACCGTCGGGCTGCAATACTTCTTTCAGGCGTACCAGTATATCTTCTAATTTTCCACCGTGTCCGCCGATAAAGACAGCGTCGGGGCGGGGGAGAGGTTCCAGATCAGTTTGCAGGAAATCTCCGATTAAGGATGTGATTCCCGGCGCACCGAAACGGTGGGAGTTGATGCGCATCAGTTCTTCTCCTTCGGGACGTATCTCGAACGAAACAACCGTAAGATGCGGGAATTGCAGGCGGGCTTCGATGGAGACAGAGCCTGTGCAGAAACCTATGTCCCAAAAAACACGGCGGCGATTCAGTTCCAATGCCTGCAAAGTAAGGAGGCGGATCGGAGCTTTGGTAATCATGCGGGCACGTCCGTCCAAGTGGGCAAATTGTTCGTCGGGAAGACCGAAGGGACGGGGCTGTTCAGTTATGGAGGGCTGACTATCTATAGGGAGGAGAGCTTCCTTGCTATGGGTGTCGTAGCTGACCGTATACGGGTGCCGTAGCTGATCGTCTACGGGTGTCGTAGCTGACCGGCTACGGGTATCATAGCAGAGCAGCAAATTATTCGGATGCTCAAATGTCTCTTTTTCAGCTTCTTCAAGACTCATCCGGTGGATGCGTTCGCGTTCAGGATTGCCGAGGTGCTCGCCTATGTACATGGTGTAGGAGTTGTATCCGTATTCCAACATTCGCGCGGCGATAGTGGCAGGGGTATGCTCCCGATCAGTCAGTACACCTATTTTGTGGGCACGTTCTATGAGTGCTTTGTCCAGTTCCTGCCACGGGCGTCCTGTCAGAGAGACGGTACGCATATCGTCGTAGGGCATCACCAGTCTGTGCGCTAATGTTTGCAGGGAATTGAAAGCTGGGTAGAGGCGTATCTTTGCATCGGGCAGTTTTCGTTTTACCGTATTGGCGAAGCCGAAAAACAGAGGATCTCCGGATGCAAATACGACAATCGATGCATCGGAAGCCTTCTTCTCAAAGTCTGCAAAAATGTTTTCGTATTGGGCAAAGACGTTATCCAGTGGAACTGTTATGGAAATCCATTCCGCACCTTCCGGAAGTAACTTCTCTACAATCTCCCGATGCCGCAAGCCGCCGGAGAAAACTTTTCCTTCCCGGATATGCCGCAGTACTTCGGGTGGGAAGAAAGGTTCCCGGTTGTCGTCCATGCCTATGATGATAAAGTTTCGTATCATAGTGTATCTATTTAAACATCCCGTCCCGGCCTTAACTGTTCCGCATCATTGTAGCACAAGATTGCATTCACCAGCGTTGCAGCCAAATTACTTCCTCCTTTTCGTCCTTCCACTATCAGTTTGGGTATTTCCATGAACGGCTTCACCATGTGCTTGGATTCCTGTACGTGTACAAAGCCCACAGGCGCAGCAATAATACCGCTTGGTACAGCCTTTCCTTTACGTACCAGATCACAAAGTTCCATCAAAGCCGTCGGCGCATTACCGAATACAAACAAGGCATCCGGATGTTCCTCCACTGCCAGACGTATACCGGCTTGTGTACGGGTGATTCCTTTTTCCGCTGCCATTGCCGCTACCCGTTCATCGGAAAGATAACATTTCACTTCTACCCCCAGCCGTTGTAAAGCTCCTTTGCGGATACCACTGGCAGCCATCGTCACATCCGTAACAATCGTTTTCAACCGACCGTCCGCTATTTTCTGATAAAGCTTTTCCACAGCACCTTTGTCCGTATACAGCAGCTTTTCCATTTCAAAATCAGCCGTGGTGTGGATGGCATGCAGCAAAGCCCATTTATGATCCAGAGGAATATTCTTATTCTTTAGTTCCGACTCAATGGTCCGGAAACTTTGTATCATGATGTCCTGACCTATCCCCTTAGTCGGTTGTTCATCCTTATCCGGACGGTTATAATATCCCCGGGGAGTAATGAACTTGCCGTTCCACGCATAAGACTGCGAGTTACCGATCAGGATGACCGTAAACATGTCCACTTCTTCGGGATTGAAATCGGCGAGTGTCGTCAGATGCACTTCCTGTTCATCCCGTCCGGCCTGGCGTACATAACCTACCGGAGTCTCCGGAGCACGTCCTTCTGCGAGAAACAACTCTTTCAGTCGATAGAGTTGCCAATACCGCCCTTCGCTTTTCGGATTGTATACAGCCGTTACGAAATCGGCCATAGCTGCCGCACGGATACGACGCTCGATCCGTTCCCACGGTGTCATCAGATCGGAGAGGGAAATCACACAGAAATCATGTCCCACAGGAGCACCCAGCAGTGAAGCCGCTTTCTGAAAAGCACTGATACCCGGCAAGGCAATCACTTCGACGTTGCTGTTCCGTTCCCGCTTCATCTCGTAAATCAGCGGAGTCATTCCATAAATCCCCGCGTCGCCGGAACTGATGACACAAACCGTTTTTCCCTGTTCCGCCAATTCAAATGCCTGTTCCGCACGAGTGCGTTCCCGCTTCATGCCCGTATCTATACATTCTGTTTCAGGGTGGAGATAAGGCTGGATAAAACGGAAATAATATTTATATCCCACTACTACATCCGCTTCGCGAACCGCCTCCAGAACCGCAGGTGTAATGTCTTGTTCGCTGCCCGGTCCGATGCCGGCAACTATTATCTTTGGCTGTTTCATATCGCTTATATTTCTATCATGCAAAGATACATTCTATTCTCTAAATTTCGGGTATAAAAGGGTGTAAAAAGGGCTACACCCTTTGCCTGGAATGGTGTAGCCATCCGGGGCAAAAGGTGTAGCCATAAGAGGGAAAGGGTGTAGCTATTTCAGCAACGCCTCAATGTGTTCCATATATAACTTCCGGATAGCGGGTTGTTCGCCCAGTCCCTGCATACGGACATTGGCCTGATAACCTGCTTTTTCCATTTCCGGTTTCCATACTCCGACGATGTCTTCTTTTGTATGATTACCGCATACCAGCAACAACGGTATCAGTGTCACTTGTTTCGGGCGTGTCTCCTTTAACTGTGCCAGTGTAGCGTCCAGTGTAGGATAACCCTCGATGGTGCTGACGTGGAAGTTTTTCAGTCCGTGGGCTTTCATCATATAGTCCAGCATGGCGTAAGTGGCGGTACTTGGCAATTGATTGCCGTGTCCCACATAGATGACGTCCTCTTTCTTTTCGGGCTGTTCTTGTGTCAGAATTTCGATTACCTTTTCGCAATCTTCCACTGTATAAAGCAATGGATTACCTACTTTTATTTCTTTAAAGAAGGGCTTCACGCTCTCCGCATCGCGGCGGACGGAAGTCATTTCACTTCCTTCAATCAGTGTTGTACTCTGTATCAGTACATGCGAATATCCTTCGCTTCTGAGTTTCAGCAGTGCGTCTACCGGACTGTCTTTATGAACGCCTTGCTTCTCCAGCCTGCGCCGAACAATGGGAGAGATATACGCTTCGCGCACTTCAAACTGCGGAAAAGTTTCTTTTGCCTCATGGGTGATTACGTCGAGCGTCAGTGCACGCGTATCAGGATCCGAACTACCGTAATGGGTAATGAGAAGGGCGGTCTTCTCCCCCTGTGCAGAGGAGAAGAGAGCCACACTCAGTAAACAAAGAGTGATGAAAAGATGCTTCATATCAATAATAAGTTGTTATGCGTTAATTCTTTAGTTTTAAAGTCAGACTCACCACCAACATACGTCCCGGTGAGTACAGGGTGAAGTTCTTCGTCAGAGGTCTCATATCCCTCTTGTTGAAGATATTGTCGATACCGATACCGGGTTCCAGGAAGAAACTACTGAAACAGTCGAAGGAGTGGCGAGTGTTCAGGTTCCAGATACCGTAACCCGGAGCATCTCCGTCAGCATCTCCCGGATAGTAGCATTTGCTTTGCAGACGACCGTTCAGGTTGAGGTTCATGGTGTAGTCACCCCATGAATGTGCATAGTTTCCGCTGATGGTTGCAGTGTGGCGGATGCTGCGTTGAATGTTTTGCCAGCCTTCTTCACCTTTACCACGGGCATAAGCGTAGGTATAGTTACCATTCAGCGTAAAGCCAGCGAACGGATTGCCTGACAAACTCACCTCAAAACCACGGACGGTAGCCTTTTCAAAGTTGATGTATTCTTTCAGGTTCACATTCTTGGTAGATGATAAGTCTGCCAGTTCAGGGAATTCTTCCTTCAGTTGCTGCTGGGCCTCAGCGGACAAATCATTGAATGCGGTTACTTTGGAAGACACCATATCTGTCAGATAATTCAGATATCCCGTAACAGAGGCACTGAAACGGTTGGTGCGGTATTCCATATTAACGGAGTAGTAGTTGCTGTGTTCAGGCTTCAGGTCAGCGTCACCGATGGAGATGGTGTATTTGCTACCCATTTTCTTGAACATGCTGTAATACAATTCGTCTACGCCGGGAGCACGGAAACCTGCTGCATATGTGGCACGTACGTTGAAGTTTCCAATATTGTACATGGCTGCCACTTTCGGGGTGAAACGTCCGCCTGTCTGTTCGTGATAGTCATAGCGTGCACCGACGATGCCCGTGAAGTGATCCCACAGTTTTACTTCATGCTGTCCGTAGCCCGACAAAGTATATACTCCCTTGTCTACATCGGCATCGGGACGAACAAGAATGTCCTTGCGGTAGTCCACTCCGAAGACAGTGGTACTGTTGGTGGTGAAACCGAAGATACCTTTCAGTTCGGCATCATGGAACTTTTGTCTTTTGGTGAATGCGTAGTCACCCGGTTGGTAATCACCGGCTGCCAGCATGTATTTGTAGCGCGAAGTATAATTGTTGCCTACATAATCCAACTGGATGGAGGAACGTTTATTCAGTCTGTACTTGGCTCCTGTACCCCAGTTGTAGCCTTCGTAATGCGTATTATAATCATTTCCGCCTGTCATGCCGTCGCGTTTGGCGGGACGGTCGGTCATACGCCAGTAATATCCGCCATTGGCATAGAACGAGAGTTTTTCCGTAGCATCGTAGGTGAATTGCTGCGAAAAGTTA
>OHIU01000218.1_pt1 | contig 40927 bp, 32 predicted proteins | sample 1568281 | NCBI WGS metagenome assembly OHIU01 (sample SAMEA3879543, study PRJEB24766) | human gut metagenome | biome: human-associated habitat; feature: feces | place: USA | collected 1985/1987 | reverse complement strand
TTGTTTTGTGGTAATTACATTTTACACGAAAGTGAGTATGATGTCCATATTTTTTGTGTTGCACTTGATATTATAATCTACCAAGCTCCCTGCATTGTGCCTCATCTGCCCATACATAAGCCTGATGTTCAAAGCTGACCGTAACATTCTTGGTTGCAGTTTCGCAGAGATAAACTATCAGCAGATTGAGCAATTCTCCCTCTAAAATGCTGACATAAGCGATCTTTTTTATCTCAATATCCGTGATGCCTGTTTCCTCTTTGACCTCTCTGAACACAGCATCTTCGGGCGTTTCGCCGTCCTCAATGTTGCCGCCTGCGTTCTCCCAGGTGTTTGCACCCGTGTGGTCATTTTCGCATCTCTGAACTAAGAGAAATCTATTTAGCGCCCTGTTGTAAATGATACATTTCACGATGATCTTTGCTGTCATTTTGTCACCTCACATTCTTGCGTTATTTCCACTATATCGTTAAGTCCGCAATTCAAGGCGGTTGCAATCTTTACAAGGCTTTCCTTTGCAACAGGTTCGCCCTTTCCTGTTTTAGTAAGTATGTTTGTGCTAATACCTGCCTGCAAGCGCATTTGCGTTTTTCTAACACCATTATCTATCAACAGTTTCCACAGCCTGTTATAGTTGTAAGTCATAAAAATAACCCCTATGCTGTTTACCATTATAGCACAAAAAGTCTACAAAAACAATATGTTGTCATTACTGCTACACAGTGTCTAAAAACATTTTAATATAAATCTCTTTTGTTGAATGGCGAAAGCACAGCAATATGTGGTTGTAATAACATCAATCTCTCCCCACCTCCCTCATCATCCACGCCACAGCATACTCGGTCGTCATATACCCTCCGTCCGATATGCCCGCCTTTCTTGCGTCTGTTCCCACAGCGTAAATATCAAGGTCAACCCCTCCGTAAAGACACTGAGTAACCGCAATCGCTTTTGCGCCTCCGGCTATTGCTCTGCCGAGCGCCGCCCTCACTTTTTCGGGTATTCCGCCTGCCCCGTAACAGCGTATGACAAAGCCCCTGATACCGCCCTCATACAGCATTTTTATCATATCCGGGTTGAATGACGGATGCATATCAAGGACGGCGACTTTACCGTCCGCCCTGCATAAAGAGCAGTCATACCTGTATTTACCGACGCAAGGCTCATTGCAGGTGATTTTCACCCTGCCGCTTTTTACAGTGCCAATATCCCCCTTAACACAGGTGAAAGCGTTATCCGATACGGTATCGATCTTGGTACAATCTCTTCCGTCCATAATTTTTCCGCCGAAAACAACGCAGACACGGCACACCGTACCGCCTCCTGCCACAGCCAGAGCATCCTCAAAGTTCGCCGGTGCGTCACTGCCGCTGTCAAAGAACGGACGTTGCGAGCCGGTAAGCACGACCGGCACTGGCGGATTTTCCATCATGACCGATAAAGCGGCGGCTGTATATGCCATAGTGTCCGTTCCGTGCGTTATAACTATCCCGTCATATTTTCCGATATTATCATCAATCGTATCTGCAATGCGCTTCTGGTCGGATATTGTCATATCACTGCTGTCTATGTTCATCAGCGTCATCGGCACAATATCATATTTTTCGCAAACCTGTGGCATAATCGCCAGTATTTTTCCTGCCTGCTCTTCGCTTGACTGCGGAGCAAGTCCGCTTTTTGTGCCTTCGCACGAAAATGTTCCGCCCGTTTGTATCCATAATATCCTTTTTCTCATATCCACGCTCCTTTAATCTGTTCACTGCTGTTATTATACACCGTCACGCCTGCTTATACAAGCGGTTTTTACACCTTGACAACGTGCCGATTTTACCCGCATAATTATGCGGTGTGCCGGCGCACTGTGTCTGAGAACGTTTTAACACGGTTAGGCACACCTTGACGGCGTGAATAAACCGTGTTATAATATATTAAATATAGTCACTGAACAAAATCAGATTAAGGATATAAAATGCACGAACAGTTTAAAAACGAAAAATGTGCCGCCTGCGGCATGAAATTCTTTGATGATGAAGACATTGTAGTCTGCCCCGAATGCGGCACTCCGTATCACCGTGAGTGCTGGAACAGGGTAGGCACCTGCATACACTCCGCCGAGCACGGCAGCTACGAGTGGAAGAGCGACAGCGCAGAACTGCGTGAACATCTCGAAAACGTCGAATCCGCACGGATAAACAATCCCGAAACAAGCGAGGACGGCTTTGAAATATTCCACGTTGAAAGCTATGACGAATACCGTGAGATAATGGACAGAAAACTGCTTGAACAGCAGAAGGACTTTGAAGAGATTGACGGTGTGACCGCTCAGGAGCTTCTGAAATTTGTCGGAAAGAACGGATATTACTATCTTCCTGTATTCAAGGACATCAGAAAAAACAACAAATTGCTCAAGCTGAACTTTGCGTCATTCCTGTTCTTCCCTATCCACTGCTTTTACCGCAGGATGAATCTGTTCGGCGTTATTATGATGGTATTGCTTTTTCTGAGTACGGAAACAAGGATTCTTCTCAACTATTTTGCCGATAATCTCGGCCTGTCCTCAGGCGACCTTGCCGTTGCGTATGTCGTTACCGCTATGATATCCCTTGCGCTGAATATCTTTGCGCTTATGTTCTTCAACTACTTCTATCTGAAAACTGCGGTCAGAAAAATAAAGACGATAAAACAGCAATACCCCGATGAAAGCCGTGAACGAATACTTGCAAGGATCGAAGCGGCAGGAAAACCCGGAATATTCTATGCGATAGCATTCTCCTTCTGCACAGCCATAGCTATGATGCTCGTTTTCCAGCTTATCAACAATACGCTCGGCATCAGCATCTCCGTTCTTAAGGAACTGGTAAACTGATATTTTTGCAGATAAACGACACTAACGAAGGGAGGACGGCATTTTGAGCAGACTTAAAACATTTTACGGAAAAAAGGGCGAAAAAGGAATGTCGCTCCTTGTTTTCCTTGTGTTTTTTATATCAGGCTCTGCACTCGGTATGTTTATGCAGACCGCATCTCTTGAGGAAGAATTTACGGGAGCGGCGGCGGCCGCCGCATTTCTCGGCAGAGATTGGACAGGTGTAATGTCGCCCGTGGGAAGCATAAGCGGCTTCCTGCGTGGAATACCCTACCTTCCGACTATGCTCTGCCCCGACCCCGTGTTCCAGTATAAGCTGTTTATGCTGATAAATTCAGCCGCTTATGCGCTTATCCCTCTTTCCGCTTTCCGTCTGACAGAAAAGCTCGGTGTCACAAAGCTGTGGCAGAGGCTTCTCGTAACAGCACTGTGCGGAATATTCCCGTCAGTGCTTATCTATTCCCACTATCTGCTTTCAGAACCGCTTTCCGCCGTTTTTGTCTGGCTTTTATTGCTTGTCATATTCAGAGGCGAAAAGGAAAACGGGAAAAAAGCAGGTGCATTCTTTGCTTCGGTCACCGCAGGCATTCTTACCGCCTGTGCTTATTTCCTGTCGCCGTCGTGTGCAGGTGTGTTCCTCGCCGTATGCCTTTACTGTCTTTATGCAAAGCTCGCAGGAGTCAGAAAAAGCATATATTTCAGCACATACGCAATAACATTTATACTTCTTTTTGCCGCTGATATTATTCTGACGTGGCTCACAAAAGACCTTTACGCTTATTCCGGAGGTATATTGCAGTCGGTCACAGGCTCTTTGCAGGCTTTATCCGAAAACAGTGCGGCTCTGCTTACTCTTATAGGCGGTCGCTTATATTACTTCATAATATCCTCGTGGGGACTTGGCGGCGCAGGTGTCACCTTTGCCGTAATCGCACTTGTCAGCTTCATCCGCTGTAAAAGGCGCAAGGAAGAGCAGTATTATGACGACAGATTCGTGTCAATGGGCGTGCTGTGTACGCTTATGCTTATATTCGCCGTTCCCCTTGACGCTTTCATAAAAGCCGATTGTGACATTTCGGCACAGGATACGGTATTCGGCGCAGCGTCGGTCTTTGCCGTAACGATTCCCTTTATCCTCCTGTTCTTCTGCTATATTTTCGCGTACGGCATAAGCTATACAAGGCTTCTTATCTCTGTGACCGGGAACGGTCTTGCCGCAACCGCCGCACTGCTGATGTATAACTGCACTCAGTCGGGCGAACAGATACTCAGCAACGTAATGACGCCGGGCATCGCCTCTATGCTTATCGGATGCGACTCGTCAGCCGGACTTACAAGCTCTGATATGCTTTACCCGATATGCCTTCTTTTCACCGTGTTTGCGGCGGCAGTACCCGTTGTGTGCTGTACAAAAAACCACGCTTCCGTAATAACCGCCTTTATATTCACGGGCGTTATCTGCTATGCCTGCGTATCGTCCGCCTCAAGCGGTCTTTTCGGCTATGCGGAAGAAAGCCGTGAAAATGTTTCAGACACACTTGAAATAAACCGCTGTATCGCTGAATATTCCGGCGGCACAGAAAACAAAACCATAATAGTTTACGACAATGACCGTATGACAGCTATGAGTATCCAGTATTACAACCAGTCGTCAACGGTAAAATATATTAAAGAGGGCGGAACGTTGCCGACAGATTGCTACGTTGTAAGCTCCGACTCCGTAAAGGTCAGCGGTGCCTGCGTGCTTATCGGACGCATCAACGATATAAACGTCTATGCGATAGGAAATAATGCGATCCGCCACGATAACGGCGAACCGCCCGAAAAGCCCGGAAACAATACCATTTCCGAGAGTAAATAACATCTTTGCAAATGCTAAGGAGAGATATAACCCAAAATGCCTAAACTCAAAAAGAAAACCCGACAAATGCAACCGTCAAGGATGCTCGTACTGGGCTTTTCCATCATAATACTGGCAGGTGCAACACTTCTTTTCCTGCCCATATCTTCAAAAAGCGGTCAGTTCAGCAGCTTCATAGACTGCCTGTTCACCGCCACAAGCGCAACCTGCGTTACCGGAATAACTGTTTTGGATACCTTCAATTATTTCAACGGCTTCGGTCAGGGTGTCATACTCGCTCTTATACAGGTCGGCGGTCTCGGCTTTCTGACCTTGGTAACGTTCATCAACCTTATACTCGGCAAAAAGCTGGGCTGGTCAACCGTAAAGATCGCCGCAAGCGACCTTACCGACAATGCCCTCGAAACCACACCGAAAAGGCTTTTCTATGAAATTGTCCTTTACTCGTTTGCCATCGAATTTGTCGGCGCTGTCATACTTTCGTTTGTCTTCGTTCCCGACTTCGGCGCACTCGGAATTTTCGAAGCGATATTCCTGTCCGTTTCCGCTTTCTGCAACGCAGGCTTTGACCTGCTCACAGCAACACCCGGAGCTGTGGGACTCAGCGAATATACAAATAACCCTTTAGTTATGATAACTCTCATTGTGCTTATAACGACCGGAGGTCTGGGCTTTATCGTATGGCGTAATATAAGGCATTACAGCAAGGCAAAAAGGCTTCTCCTGCACACAAAACTGGTTCTTATAATGGCCGCAGTTATGCTGCTTGTCGGCGCGGCTATAATATTTATAGTAGAATTCGGAAATCAGGACACGCTCGGACAGATGCCCGTAGGAGAAAAAATTCTGACCTCTATATTTTTAAGTGCAAGCTCCCGTACCGCAGGCTTCCCCTGCTTTGATATGAACGATCTTATGCCCTTTACAAAAATAATTATCACTATCCTTATGTTCATCGGTGCCGCTCCTGCATCCACAGCAGGCGGTATCAAGATAACGACCGTCGCACTTGTCGTTTGTACGGTAATTTCCGTGCTGAAGGGCAGAGAGGATACCTATCTTATGGGTCACAGGATAAAGCGTGACGCTATATATAAAACATTCACCGTTATCGTTCTGTCGCTGACTCTTATAGCCGTTTCATTCACAGGCATACTTATGTGCTGTGAGGGTATGTCGCTTCAGAAAACAATATTCGAGGTAGTTTCCGCATTCTCTACTACAGGCTTCTCTGTAGGTGCGTCCGCAGAGATGAATGTCCCCGCAAAGCTGATAATGGTATTCACCATGCTTGCAGGAAGGATCGGTCCCGTAACGCTTATGACCTCTCTTATAATAAGAAAAAATCACAACTCGGACAAGAACAGGATTCTCCCCGAGGGAAATATACTGGTAGGCTGATATGGCAGAAAAATATGAGAGCTTCGACCTTTCCGGCACAAAGATATATGTTTCCGAGGATCACCGTTTCGGCACTGACGCATTTCTCCTTGCGGATTTTGCCGACCCCGCACCTCACCATAAGGTGTGCGACCTGTGTACAGGGTGCGGTATAGTTCCGCTGATAATGTGCAGAAACATATCCAAAAAGCCCCCGAAAGAGATATACGGCATTGAGATAATGCCCGAAGCGGTAGAGCTTTTTGATAAAAGCGTTGCCGAAAATAACCTTTCGGACAAAATAAAGCCTGTGCTTTGCGACCTTAAAGACCCGCAGGGTGTACCCCGTGAATACTTCGACATAGTGACGGTAAATCCGCCCTACTGGAAAAAAGGCTCGGGCGAGGAACGCCTTTCCGATGTACAGGCGGCGGCAAGACACGAGATACTGTGCAATATTGACGATGTCATGAAAACAGCCTCATCGCTGTTGAAGTTCGGCGGAAGCCTCAAGCTCTGCCAGATACCGCTTCGCCTTGCCGATGTCATCTGCTCTATGCGTTCGCACGGGATCGAGCCGAAGGTTATGCAGAATATAGTGAACCGCAAAGGCGGTAAGCCGTGGCTTGTGCTTATAAGCGGAAAAAAGGGCGGAAAACCAGGAATGGAGCTTCTCCCCGATTTTGAAGTTTACTCCGGCAGCGGCTACAGTGATGAAATGAACAGAATCTACTACGGCACAAAAATGAAGAAAGGCTGACACAGAAATATGGCAGGAAAATTATATATAGTCGGCACTCCGATAGGAAATCTGTCGGACCTGTCACCGAGAGCGGTCGAAACGCTCGGCAAGGTCGATTTTATCGTCGCAGAGGATACAAGAGTAACTCAGAAACTGCTCACCCACTTCTCTATAAGCAAGCCTATGGTGAGCTACCACAAGTTCAGCGGTAACAAGCGTGGCGAGGATATAACCGCCCGTCTGCTTGACGGCGAAACCTGCGCCATAGTGACCGACGCAGGTATGCCCTGCATATCCGACCCCGGCGAAGAGCTTGTAAGAGAGTGCCACGAGCACGGCGTTGAAATAGAAAGCGTACCCGGCCCCAGTGCCGCAATAACGGCGCTTTGTATGAGCGGACTTGACACCTCACGCTTCAGCTTCGAGGGATTTTTAAGCGTTACCAAAAAACAACGTGACGAACACCTTGACGAAATCAAGGACTTTTCAAGAACGCTTATATTCTACGAAGCGCCCCATAAGCTTAAAAACACGCTCGACGATCTGTACAGAGCTCTCGGAAACCGACAGATAGCCCTTTGCAGAGAGCTTACCAAAATACACGAGGAAGTTATCAAGGGTACTATATCAGAAATGATAGAACGCTACAAGGAGCTTACGCCGAGAGGCGAATATGTGCTTGTGGTCGAGGGAAAACCAAAGGTAAAGGAAAACGAGGATATTACGCTTTCCGATGCCGCACTTATGGCAAAAGAGCTGGTTGACGGCGGAATAAAGCCGTCCGATGCCTGCAAACAGGTTGCAGGAAAAACCCCGTTCTCAAAGTCGGAAATATATAAGGAATATCTTAATATGTAAATCTGCCGTCAGGCTTTAATAATACCGAAAGGAAAAATACTATGGAAGAAAAAAAGAAAAAGAATTATGTCATTCCCGTTATAGGCGCTCTCATAGCTGTTGTAGCGTGCGTTGCCTATATCGTTATGAAGTTTGCGTCACAACAGCAACAGCTTGAGGACAAGTGGAGCGAATATGACGACTGCAGCTGGATGTAATTTTTCAAAATAACTATTGAAATTTCCGTATCTTTATGATACAATTAGAATGATAACATAAACGGAGGTGTTTTTATGAAGCACATTAAGACTGTTAACAAGGCTAACCTCAAGGAAACAGCTGCTAAGGGCGGTTGCGGCAGATGCCAGACATCATGCCAGTCTGCTTGCAAGACAAGTTGCACAGTAGCTAACCAGAAGTGCGAGGCTTTAAACAAGTAAGGCACGGGTAAGAGAAAAGCTTTGAAAGCTCCCGAACAAATGCGGGAGCTTTTGGCTTGTTCTGTTCTGTTTTACGGCAAGGGTCAGCCCTCCCCCTGCCCCTCCCTTAAGGGAGGGGAGAAAATATCGGGGGGCTGCCGCCCCCTTTGCCCCTGCTTTTTTCACGCAGATAAGGCAACGGTTTTTCGTAAAACAGGTCAACGCAGAACAGGCAGAACTCCCAAAAAAGTACGGGATCTTTTGGCTTGTTTGAATATTTCGGCGGAAAACCGCCTTATATAACTCAGAAAAGGATTTGACCAATGAAAGAAATGATACATAAGTATGAGCAAAACGGTCAGTACATTGTACTTGACGTATGCAGCGGCGGCGTTCACGTTGTGGACGAGTTGACATATAAGCTCCTCGACTATGTCGCTCCCCCCTTTGCAGATGTATGTCCCGATGAGATAATCGCTAAGATGGACGGCTTCGACAAAGATGACGTAAAGGAATGCTACGCAGAGCTTAAAGAGCTTTACGACGCAAAGATGCTCTTCACCGAGGACGATTACGAACAGTACGCCGCAATGGCTATGAAAGCTCCTATCAAGGCTATGTGCCTGCACGTTTCCCACGACTGTAACTTAAGATGCAAATACTGCTTTGCCCAGACAGGCGACTTCGGCGGCGACAGAATGCTGATGAAGCCCGAAACGGGTAAAAAAGCTATGGACTTCCTTATAAAGCACAGCGCCAACAGAGAAAACCTTGAGGTCGACTTCTTCGGCGGCGAGCCTCTGATGGCTTGGGATACCGTAGTCGAAACCGTAAAGTACGCAAGAAGCATAGAAAAACAGCACGGCAAGAACTTCCGCTTCACCATTACAACAAACGGTATGCTCCTTGACGATGAAAAGATAGATTATATAAACAAGGAAATGTCAAACTGCGTATTATCGCTTGACGGAAGAAAAGAAGTAAACGATAATATCCGTCCTACTCCGAACGGCAGGGGAAGCTATGATATAATCGTTCCGAAATATCAGAAGCTGGTAGCCGGCAGAGGCACAAAGGACTATTATGTAAGAGGTACGTTCACAAAGTACAATCTCGACTTTGCAAACGATGTTCTGCATATAAGCGATCTCGGCTTTGAACAGCTCTCCGTAGAGCCTGTTGTGACCGATCCCGAAATGCCCTACGCTATCACAGAGAGCGACCTCCCCACGATATTTGCCGAGTATGACAGACTTGAAAAGCTGATGGAGGAGCAGAAGCTCGCTAATAAGCGCAAGTTCAACTTCTTCCACTTTATGATAGACTTGAATCAGGGACCCTGTGCCGTAAAGCGTCTGCGCGGTTGTGGCTGCGGCAACGAATACGTTGCGGTTACTCCCGACGGCGATATCTACCCCTGCCACCAGTTCGTAGGAATTGAGGAGTGGAAGATGGGCGATATCTTTACAGGCAAGGTCGATCAGAAGATAAAGGATTACTTTGCAGGAATACATATCTACAGCAAGGAAAGCTGTGGTAACTGCTGGGCAAGATTTTACTGCTCGGGCGGTTGTAATGCCAACAGCTTTATCTATGAGGGCGATGTAAAGAAGCCTCACAAGCTGTCCTGCGAGCTTCAGAAGAAGCGTATCGAATGCGCTATCGCGCTTGCGGCGGCAGGTAAAGAAGCCGAGTAATTGAATATAAAGCAACACGGACGTGACCGCCAAAGTCACGTCCGTTATTTTTATATGTCAAGCTTCAACAGCTCAACATCGTTCTTATAGAATATCTTATCCTTTGCGCTGTCGCTTATCGGCATTCTGTCGATCATTCTTATCTCATCGTGCGGATCGCTCCACGGAAGGTCGCTTCCGAACAAAATCCTGTCCTCGCCGTAAGCCCTGAACATTTCCATAAACATTTCGTCCGACATATACTCTGCACAATATGCGGTATCAAAATAGATATTCCTTGCGTCCTTGATATAATACAGCACACGCTCCCAGTTTGCCATTCCGCCCATATGCGCCCCGATGAATGTGCAATCAGGATACTTCTTTGCCATTTCGGCAAGGTCTGCCGGCATTGCGTGGAACGTCATAGTCGATATAGGGTCATATCCCATGTGAAGAATAACCGGAAGCCCCAGTTCGCCGCATTTTTCATAAATCCTCTGCATACACAGCTCGAACATAAAATGCCCCTGATAATCCGGATGTAATTTAACACCGTGAAGTCCCAAGGACGATATGCGTTCAAGCTCACTGCAAAGCTCTTCACTGTCAGGATGCACCGTGCCGAACGATATTATGTTGCCGTGATTTTGCTCCTTCGCCCAGTTGTTTATAGTCGTCTGCTGTGTCGGCTTTGTTGCGACCGGCAGTAAAACGCCGTAATCAATGCCCCATTCTTTCAGCTTCTGCCTTGTATCGTCTATTCTTCCGTTAGTATAAACGTTGCAGTTTGCCGTATCCTTCAGCTTCTGCACCGCCCTGTCCGCTATTTCGTCCGCATAAGCGTGTATGTGAAAATCAATGTACATCTTCTGTTCCTTTGTTCTTATTCGTCATATAATTTGTCTGTCTGCTTTCCGTCAAGACCCGAAAACACAGGGAATCTTCCCGTTCTCTCTATAGTCTGACCGTTTATCATTCCTATATGCGAGGAAATATGCCGAAACTGCCCTAAAATAAGCTCAAGCCTTGTATATTCACACCCGTCGGGCTTTTCGTTAAGCTCTTCGTCGCTCAGATTATCAAGATAGTTTTCTGTTTTGTATCGCACTTTATGCAGATAATCGAGCAACTCTTTATCGCTCAGAACAACATTGCAAGGATTATCGGGATTATCCATTCCGTTTTCGTGAAAACCGGGTTCTGTGAATTTTGACGGATTGAAAAACCACTTGTCCGCCGAGTGAATAGCGTGATATGCATACCGCCACGCAGGTGTACCGCAGACTGACGCATTTCTGTCGTATGTCTTTATCGCCGTTTCCATATTGCTAAAGTTCGTTATCGTTTGCTTTTTTATCATCCGGCATACATCGTTCATGTTTTACTCCTTTGAAAAGTTACCTCTTTTTGTTCTGTAGTTGAACAGCATATCAATATAGCTTTTATAGTACGGTATAAATGCGCCGCTGTCGATAAGCGAATATATTTCATCTCTGTCCGCCCACTTCGCCGCCTGCACTTCCTCAGCCTGTAATTTTAGCTCGGACACTGCTATATCCTTGTGTATTACATAAACATCGTCAAACCCGCGCTCAAAATGTACCGTCAGCATAGGGCGGTCGTGTGAAAAATCGTGGCTTATGCCGAGCTCCTCGTACAGCTCACGGCTTGCCGCCTGCCTGCTGTTTTCACCTGCGACCGCACTTCCTCCGACCGATACGTCCCATTTACCGGGAAAACTCTTTTTGAACGGTTGACGCTGTTGTATAAGCATTTTGCCATCGCTGCCCAAAATGCATATATGTATAACAAGATGGTAACGGCTTTCGGGAAGCGGCTTTCCGCGCTCTATTGTTTCGCCTGTAAAATTGCGTTCATCGTCGTATAAATCAAACAGTTCCATATTGCACCTCCGGGTGTTACTATTATAGCACTTTGTGCACGTCTTTGCAAACGCGGCATACCGTCGACCTCCAATTCCGCCTGCGGCAAGCTGCCTCACTCAATTCCGCCTTTCCGAGCAATACATATTTACTAAAGTTTGATTAACGGCGGGTTTAACCGATAATACTCGCATATAAAAAGAGGAGCATCTTCCGATACTCCTCTTGATATTTGTTTATCACTATCGTTCAAACCGCCGTCAGCGTAGCTTTAGCATACCGCCTGCATTTCAAAAGGCGAATTTGCCGCGGCTCATAGCCGCTCCCAATTCCGCCTTTCTGAATGATACATATCTGTTATAGTATGCTAAACGGGGATTTAACCGATAATACTTGATATAGAAAGAGGAGTACCTTCCGATACTCCTCTTAAATTAATGTTTTCACTATCGTTCAAACCGCCGTCAACGAAACTTTCATATATCGCCATTTTTTCAAAAGGCGAATTTGCTGCGGCACATTGCCGCCCGCTTAGTTGGCAAGACCTGAACGTTCGATACCTTCAACGAACTGCTTCTGTAAGAAGATGTACATAATAAGTATCGGCATAAGTGACATAAGGCATCCTGCTTCTATCCATACGAGATAGTCGCTTGCCATACCGTTTTGCTCTCCGGTGAAATAAACCATCATCGTTGTTCCAAGACGGTCAATTTCCATCGCTATCGTATACGGGTCAGTGAAGAACATACCCGTTACATAAGAGTCGTTCCAGTACCATACTATTGAGAAGATGAATACTGTTAAGAACGAAGTCTTAGCGTTCGGCACCATAACACGGATAAATGTCATGAAAGGTCCACAGCCGTCGAGATAAGCGGCATCTTCGAGGTCCTTCGGCAGTCCTCTGAAGAACTGTCTGAACAGAAGAATAAATACGCCTGCTCTGATACCGTTGCAGAAGAACGCCTGTAAGTAAAGTGCCATAGGCGTACTTACAAGGTTAACCGCACTGCCTGAAATCAGCTTTATCAGACCGAATATATCGAAGAATCTGAACTGCATATACAGGGGGATAAGGATTACCTGTACGGGTACGATGATCTGTAAGATAACAATACCGAACATAAGTCCCTTGCCCTTGAACTTGAATCGTGCAAATCCGTAGCCCGTAACACCGCAGGTAACGACCTGTATCATCGAGCATACTACATTTACAAGAATAGTCTGCAAAAGTACCTTCGGGAAATTCATTGCAACCCACACGTCAACGAAGTTGGAGAATATAACTTCCTTTGGTATCCACATTACCGAAGGGTCGCTCATTTCTGTCTGGGGTCTGATTGCCGTAGACAGCATATAAAGCATAGGATAGAGAATTACGAATCCCAGACCGAACAGGATAAGGAAACGGAAAACAGGCCATACCTTTTCAGTAATTCTTCTTCTGAAGATGTACTTGTAGTGCTTTCTTTCCTGCTGGTTGTAATTACGGTAATTCTTGATTATCTGCCAGTTGCTTACATGGTAGATATTCTTAAGCTCTTTAGCCTTTTTCTTTTCAGCCTTCTTCAAAGCTCTCTTTGATTCGGGCTTTCCTGTTGCGATAGGCTTGATAACACCTACCTGAAGTTCGTCATCAGCCTTTTCGGGAGCGGTAGAAGCGTCAGCCTCGCCGTTGATCTCCTTTATAGCCTCGCCGATTGCTTCCGGAGAAGCGTTATCGACAGGTGCAGCTGCGGCTGCTTCGTTTTCCTGAACATCTGCATTGAACTGTTCTAAATCTTTTTCGCTCACAACTACACCTCCTTAATCATTTTCATAGAATACGAACTTAGATACAATAGCAACGATAATTGCAAGTGCAACCGCAACTATCAGGAAGTAAATCCATGCCATAGCCGCCGAAAGGCCGTATCTTAAGGCTCTTGACTGCGCAAGAACTATTGACATAACCGGGTTTTCCGAATCGATGAACGTATCAATAACCGTATAAATCAGGTTCGCCAATATCATCGGGCTTATCATCGGGAACGTTATCTTCCAGAAGAATTCCCATCCCGTAGCGCCCTCCATAGATGCCGCTTCCTTTGCAGAAACCGGTATCTGCTGTAACGCCGCAAGGAATATCAGTATCTGAATACCGGCACTCCATAATAAGTTGAAAATATCACTCGTTATCGTCTGTATCGTCGTGGTCAGCTGTTCGTTCAGATTATATATACCTAGGAACTGCAACAACTCATCGACAAGGTCGGTCTGGAACAGTGCGCTGAACTGCTCACCGCTCGAAATACCGTTGGTCGATATATCACCCTTGATTACCGCCAGTACAGGACCCGTCGCAACAAGTACCGGTAAGAAGAATACCGCTCTTGCGAATGTTCTGCCTCTGAACTTCTGGTTAAGAAGAAGTGCGATAAACAGCGAGAATATCATTACTACGATAACCTGCGGTACCATTGCACCAAGTGACTCGGTCAGCTTGGGGAGGTAATCCTGGTTCTTGAAAAGAGCCTCCTCATAGTTTCCGAAGTTGTTCCACTCGGTATAGATACCTGCTGAAGTCATTCCTCTCTGTGCGGCCTGCTCTGCTGTTGAAACAAGCTCAGTATAGCACATTGAGTACCACGCCGACTTGAATATCGGCACAATGAACATATAGATTACGCCGACGATCCATATTGCTATGAATCCGTAACCGTAAAGTCCTTTTTTCTTCTCGTATGAAATACGGGATTTCTTGATTTCCTTCTGAACTCTGGGTTGTCTGCGGCGGATGTCCACCTCTTCATCCTCAACGTTCAGTGCCGCAGCAGCTGCGGTCATATGTGCTGACTTGTTAGCAACGGAAGCCGGTGCCTCGTCAGCGTCATCTGCCTTATCGGCAGGCTCTGAAGCTGTTTCCTCGACCGTTTCCTGCTTTACATCAGGCTCTGAAGCTGTTGCTTCTGTTGCCGTTTCGGCAGCCACAGCCTTGTCGGCTGCGGGTGTGTCATCAACGGGAGTCTCGGCGGCGTCGGTCGTCTTCATTGCTTCAATTTCTTCATTCGGGTTGAAATTCGAATTATTCATCTGTTTCTCCCTTCAGTCCATATTGTGCAAGATCGATTTCCTTGCCGTTGACGGTGAGAGTCATTTCTCTGGTATTTACCCTGATTGTCTTTCCGCCGTCAAACTCGGTTTCCATCTCATCGCCGGAAATTCTGTTGTATCCTGTGATGTGGAGATTTGCGAAGTCCTTCAGTTCGTCCTGATAGAGCTTGTAAACCTTAGCCGAGGGTTCGAGCCAGCCCTTGTAGTTTGAATAGAAGAGCGTCTCGTAATCGCTGTCTGTGAAATCGTTAGGATCGGCATACATCATATCATAGTGAACAGGTGTTGCTGTAAGAAGTGCAAGCATGATAGTATCGTTTGCGTTTGCACTTGCATTTACCGCCTTTGTTGTGTAAGGCAGGTAACCGTGGATAACGATCTCATAGAACGGAATGTCATAGTCAAACAGATCGAAGTTACTTGATGTAACAGGTACGTTTGTCAGATAATCAACATAGGGGAGCGCATAAGCGTTAGCGCCGCTTGCAAGAAGCGTGAAGCCTGCGTCCTTGAACTGCTTGTAGCCTTCTACCAGCTTGTTCATTGTATCTGTTCTGGAATAATTCTCACGGCTGAAGTCGCTGTAGAGCAACGTTGTAGCGTCATCAAGGCTTATCGTTGTTATTCCTTCGCTTGTGAACGACTTGCTGATCTTGTTGTAAAGATCCGGCCAGTAATAAGGTGACAAGGTTGTCTTTGTAACAAGTCTTACCTGGTTCGGAATGCCGAATGCAATATCCCAGTTATTCGTTGTAGCATAAGCCTTTGTTATAGCCTTGCAGGCGTTCAGCGTGTAGCTGTAGCCGTTACCGCTGTCCTTCATGTAGGTGATTCCCGCACTTGCGAACAGCTTGCTGTTTATCGAGCCTACATATTCCGCAAGACTCTTGTATGCGTCCTTGCCGCCAAGCGTTCCTGCGTAATTTACATCGGCTGTGATCATACCCTTGATGCCTGCGCCGTTGAAATCGTTGTAGTTTGCAACAATATCATCAACGCCAAGCTCATTGAGCTGCTTTATTATTTCCTGAGCCTGCTCATATGTTGTAGCGGCAGTTTCAAGATTTACAGGGAAGCCTGCGATCGACTGTGCCTTTATCGTACCGCCGTAAAGGTCAAGATAATAGCTGTTTGTTATATTGTCGCTCTTATCCTTGAATCCCTTCTGCTCGATAAGGTAGTTTCTGTATGCTTCCGCAATATCAACATAAGAAAGGTTTTCCTTTGCAAGAGGATAATAGCCTACCGTGAGGTTGGGCTGATTTATCTTGCCCTGCTCGTAAACCGTGAGCTTACGGTTACCCATGTAGTAGGTATCCTCTGCTCTTACCTTGAACTCAAACCATGTATTGTTGTATGATGTTGAGTTCTGTCCGCTTACAGTAGCGTTTACGCTTGCGCAGGTTTCGCCGGACTTCGCAACAGCCATGTAACCGTGATTTGTCTTTTCACCGTTTGTAACAGCGCCGATAACAGGGAGATAAACCTGCTCTGTCTTTGACGGACGTGTCAGCAGACCGATCGATGTATCACGACCGTATACCTCACTGCTGTATGCCTGTGCGTTGTAACGGCGGTTGTTGTAGTTGATTACAGCGCCCGAGCCGTCGGGAACTACCATATAGCCCTCATCTTCCATGCCTGCCGCATTGAAGAACTGTAACATACCGATCTCAAGAAGCACAAGACCGCTTGTGTCGGTTGCCTGCTGTTCCTTGATTTCTTCCGTTATTATCGAAACATTTACATTGTCTTTCTCAAGTGTGATCGTCATAGGGATCTCAGCTTCGATCTTGCTTAATCTGTATGTGACCTTTACACCGTTTTCGATCGGTTCAACACTGAAGTCGTCCGACTTTATCGAAGCGTCGTAAATGCTCATTCTCTGACTTGTGTGTGATGAAGCGTCACCGTATATTACATATAACGGAGACTGCATATTCTTCTTCTGCGCAGTCTTGGCATTTTCGTCCTTGTCTGCGTTAAGAGGAGTAGCCCACCATACATAGTTGTCGCTCTTTGACTGAACCGCAAAGTTTGTCGTCAACTCGTCAAAGTATAACTTGTAGCTGTCGTTTTCAGCCACAACGCTCATATCCGCAAGGCCTTCCTCGTCGGTTCTGAGCTTTTTCTTGTCATCTTTTTTATCGTCTTTCTTGTCGTCCTGCTTATCATCAGCGGATGCGCCGTCATCGGTTGTCTGCTCAGTCTGAGATGTGCCGTCGTCCGTTGTAGTCTGTTCGTCAGACCATGCAACAAGCGAGCTCATCGAAACGAGCATTGCGGCTGTGAGCAGAACTGCAAGTATCTTTTTTCTGATTTTTATCATCTTCTGTCACACCTCCGCTTACAAACTGAATCTGTACATCAACTCGGTATAGATTGAGAAACCGAAGATGTAAACCTGCTGGAACAAGCTGAGTAACAGCACGAGCAGGAACAGGATTACTACCATTGCCGCAACAGTGAAAACCATTGCAAGAAGCGTCTTGGGTACCGAGTACTGATGAACCGTCTTGATACCCGAGATCATAAGCACAACCGTCCACAGTATACCGAGATACTGGAAGAATACGATGAACGCACCCTCGCTCCTCAGTAACACGTTACTTGCGAGTATTACCACTACCTGAGTGATAAGATAAGGAACGAGCGCATAAGCGCTGACGCTCATGATTGCCTTTACCGAGCCTTCTCCGTCGAACAGGGTACACAGTGACCAGTTACCTATTACCCATGTGAAGAACAGGATGATAGTCTGAACCAGGAGCGGCACGATGTTGAATATCTTTACATAGTTGTTGTTGAAAAGGAAGCCTGTCATTACCTGCTGGCACACCGTTATAACAAAGAAACAAAGAACTATAACAAGTGAAACCTTAGTGTTGTATGCTTTCTTCCAACGAAGATCCTCAAAGCCCTCGAAAGGATGTCTTGCAACGTAGAACGGCCATTTCCAAGCGGGCATATCTAAATCAAATCTCATTTTTATTTACCTCCCGCTTTCTTAGCCTTAATGTGTTTTCTTACCTTGCTGAGAACAACAAGCGCTACTATTATTACAAGCACGATTATCATGAATATATTGAAGTTATCTCTGATAAACTGCATTCTGTACTGCTTGAACGCTCTGTTATATCCGGCTCTGCTGTTACGGTAGAAGTATTTCATTGCCTGCTCGTAGTTACCCTGAGAAAGCTCCGAGTTACCAAGACCGATATAAGCGAACCAGTAGTTGCTGTCACGGGTCAGGACTTCCTGCCACGGACCGCTCGCCTCCTCGTACTTACCGAGGTTGTAAAGACCCATTGCCTCGTGTACGATGTTACCGAACTCTGTACGCTTGAATGTTGTGATAGAGTTCTTACGGCTGTCAAGTACATATACAACGCTGTTGTACGCTTCGACAGCAGTTACATTTGTGAACAGACCCTTCTGGTTGCCCTTGCCGCCGTAGATGAACAGCAGGTCGCATTCGTTTGTATACTCAAAGATACGTCCGTTTGCGAAGTCAAGGAGTCTTATCGTTCCGTCCTCGTCAACGTCAACGTCTGTGATCTGTGAGCCGTATGTCTGGTTCTTGTAATAGTACGAAGCCATATCGCCGTAGGTGTAATCCGAATAACCGAGGTTGATAAGAATGTTCTCACCTGCAGGGTTCATCTTCTTGAATATATCCGTTGTGGCGCTCTTTGAACCTGTTACGGTGTAAATAAAGCCCTCATCGTCTATATCGAAGTTATCGAACTCCATCGGAACTGCCTGAATAAATGCTGCGGCAGCCTCACGGGAAAGAATTGTTCTCCAGAACTTGTTGGCAATAGCCTGCGCTGTCTGCTCAACTCGGTTTGCACCGAAGAAGTTACTGAATGAACCGTCAGGTGCGAACATTACCGCACCGTCTGTGATTGACTTGATGTTTACATAAACGTTGCCCGCAACGTCAACTACGACCTTGTTGGGAAGGAATGTAACATCTGCGTCATAGAATTCAGCGGCAGGTCTTTCGAATATCTGGAATACCGTTCCGTCTGCATAAACACCGATTACACGGCTGTTGTCGTAGTCCGCAATGTATATCATTGTGGACTCGTTTTCGTTTGCAGCGTCCTCAACGTGTCTTACGAAAATTCCGTGCGGATTCTTCAGTGTTTCGTATTTATCTGTCTTGGGATTATAGAAATAATCCATTACAGTAAATGCTCTTGAATAAGTTACGTCTGTAACAAGTATGCGGTGATTACCGGAGTCTACTATATAAAGACTCTGTGTTTCACGGTCGATGAAAAGATCCTGAGGCTCTTTAAGCTCGCCGATCTCAACATCCTTTGTTACCTCACTGCCCGTCTGCTCTGAAATCGCTTTCAGCTGAGCGTCGGTGTTATATCTTGTGCCGGAGCCGAAATCAAGACCTGTAACTACACGGTCTACAACGTATCCGGTCTGTGAAGGAACAGGATCGCCCCACCAGTCGTAGCTGTAACCTTCGTACGGCTGATCGGCAAACGCTGAACTGCACAGCATGGAAACCGCCATTATGGCCGATACGGCTGCCGTAGCGATTTTCTTCATGTTTGGCACTAAAATCATCCTTTCTGTATAATCTAATAATAAATCAGTCTTTAAGACCGCTGGTAGCCATAGTTTCCATAACGCTGCTCTGGCAGAAAATGAATACTATGATAGGCGGCAGCATCGTAATAACAACTGCGGCTGCCGCAACGCCCGCACGGGCAATACCGGCGGCACTTATCTGCTGCATAACGGTCGGAATGGGTTTTAATGCCTCATTATAAATGAATGAATAACCTGTGATCTGCCATGCGCCCTGGAAAGCGAATATCAGAAGTGTCAGCCAAGCGGGTTTAACGTTGGGCATTACTATCTGCCAGCAGATTCTGATGTGGCTTGCGCCGTCCAGCTTTGCGGCCTCTATCATACTGTCAGGCAGCTGTCCCATGAACTGACGCATAAGGAACAGTCCCATAGGCGTTGCGATGTACGGCAGAATGATTGCAAAATATGTATCGATCATACCAAGTGTAGCCATTACCATGTACTGCATGATGTAAAGTACGGTAGATGTGAACAGAAGGGCAATCTCGATTATCTTGTTGAGTGCCTTCGCACCGGGGAATGCAACCTTTGAAAGCGCATATGCCGCCGATGACGAGAATAAAAGCTGTGCAACTGTAACTACTACAGCTACAAATACAGAGTTGAAAACGTATCTTGAGAACGGTACCCACATGTTGGATGCCGTAGCAAGCAGATCAGCAAAGTTCTGATCCGTGATGTTCTGTACATACAGTCTGGGCGGGAAGAGGAACAGCTCCTCAACAGGCTTCAGTGACTGTATAACAGAAAGATAAATGGGGAAGATCATGAACAGACCCAGCAGAACGAGCACTACAAATATGAAAATGTCGCCGCCCAGAGAACCGCCATATCTTTTTCTTCTCCTCTTAGTTATTTTCATAACTGCCTTCCTTTCTTAGAGAGAAATTCATAATGAGAGATCCTCCGATCAGTCAAGGTACTTGCCGAGTACCTTCTTGATACCCCAGTTGGCAAGCAGCATTACTGCGAACAATACGAAACATATAGCTGATGAGTAACCCATCTCGTAACGTATTGAACCGTAGTCAAAAGCGTGTGTCATGATCGTGTGTGCCGCATAGTCTGTTGAAGGGAATGCGGTAAGGAAACGACCTACATCACCGGCTGTAAAGGAAGCGGTGATCTGCATAACCGCTGCGAACAGCAACTGAGGGCCCATTGCCGGCACCGTAACGAGCAATAACTGCTGTGTACGGTTCTTGATGCCTTCGATAGCACCCGCCTCGTATCTGTCCTTCGGTATACCCTGAAGACCTGCACGAAGCGCAAGGAATCCGGCACCCAGCGACATCCACAGCTGAACGACAATTACAACACCCATGATGTAGTTTGCATCTGTCAGCCACTGACGTGCACTGTTTATGATACCGAGGTCAAGCAGATATGAGTTTGCTATACCGTATGTATCGCCCGAGAATATGAGCTGCCAAGTGGTATAGATGTTACCTGCCAGAGTCGGCGCATAGAAGATAAATGTGAATATTGTCTTTAATGCTCTGGGCATTTCATTGATAAGCCATGCCAGTATAAAGCACATGATATAGCTTAACGGACCTGTTATAATTGCGAATACGAGCGTATTCTGTATCGCCTTTAAGAAGACCTCGTCCTCAAGTATCAGCGAATAGAAATTGCTCAGTCCCACAAACTGGGGGAACTGTACCATGTTGAAGTTCGTAAAGCCCATAGGCAACGAAAGCAACACCGGTATGATCGTAAAGATCGTAAAGAGTAAGAAGTAGGGCGCAAGAAGTACATATACGCTTGCGTTCTTCTTCATCTCACGCAGTGTATATCTGAACTTGCTGTCTTCAATATACTGCGGCTTTTCTCTGTTAAACAAACCGATAACCTCCTCTATAATTCAGCAAAGCCTGTGAGGGCGAAAAGCCCTCACCGCTTTTCAAGATCATTTTTTGACGGACGATAATTCCTGATACTTTCTTACGATTTCAGACTTGATCTGATCGTTGTAGCTCATAAGCGTGTATCTGGGGTTACCTGCATCGTTAACAACCATTCTGAATGCGTTGTTGATGTGTCTTGTTACTGCATAGGATGCGGGAATGATCGGTACTTCTCTGAGGTAGCTCTGCTGTGATGAGATCTTCTCATACTCGGCAGTTGACCAGGGGAGCTGTTCAAGAGCTTCTACGTTTGCCGTATCGAAACGTCCCATGGGGCCCATAAGTGCTTCGATCTGCTTACCGTAGTCAACCTGAATATCCGTACTTGTGAACCACTTTACGAAATCCCAGGCTGCAGCCTGATTTGAAACCTTGTTGAATATTACCGCACCACTGCCTGCTGAGTTTGCAGCGTGATTTATTGTTCCGTCTGCCTGCTTTGTTCCGGGTACCAGTGTGAAGTCCCACAGACCCTTGATCTCGGGCGCTGCAACTGACAGCTGGTTATAGAACGTATAAGGCTGAACAACGAGGGGCATCTCACCTGTTCTGAAACGTGAGAATGCGTCGAATGTCTGATCAAAACTAAATACCGTGTAGAACTTTGTCCACTGCTCAAATACTCTGATAGAGTCCTGAGTCATAAAGTTCGTGAGGTTTACTTTCTTTATGTCGGTAGTCTTCATGCTGTTGTAGTCCGTTGTGTAAAGGTCCTCGTTGTAGATGTCCTGACCTGTCTGGAGCATCAGCATAATGAATGTGTTACCTGAGTCGAACGTGTTCGATGAAATGTTCTGAGGAAGTATAAGACCTACGTCAAGGTACTTTCTCTGTAATGTCGGGAGCATATCTGTGAGCTGATCCCATGTTTCGGGAGGATTCTCATATCCAAGCTCCTCAAGTACGTCTGTTCTGTAGAACAGCATCGGGAATGTCTGTGAAACGGGGAGACCGTAAACGCCTGTCGAAACGCCGTCGTTATACTCGTACAGCGTCATTGCGTCCTTCGCAAATCTCTTTGTTACCGCCTCATAATCCTTGAACTGCGTCATATCAACAAGCAGTCCTCTTGCGGCAAGCTGTATCGGGAAGTCGCCGCCGATGAACAGTGCGATCTCAGGACCCTTGCCTGCGAGCGTTGCTTCAAGTACAGAGCCTTGTACAAGGTTGACTGAAGCCTGTGTTCCGTTATAGTCGGGATTCGAGTTGAACTTGTTGTCAACAAGGTTCTTTACAACGGTTGCCTGGTCACGGGCAAGTGATACCCATACGTCAAGCGATGTTGCGCTTGAATCCGAAAGGTTCGTATAATCCTCGAAGAACGAACCGATAAATGCGTTGAAGCCGAATGCAAGCTCGCCGAAGAAGTTGCCGTACGGTGACGCAAAATCCTCGTGGCAGGTCGCTACTTCTATGTAGTCAAGCTCAAGGGGCTGACCACGGTAGTCACGCATCCACGCCGATACAGACGAGATGCTGTCCTTGATACTGCTTGCCATTATCGGGATATCCTCAGGACTCTTTATACATCTTTCAAGGTAGATACACATTGTTTCAAGTGCCGCTGCCTCAGAACCCTTCTTTGTAAGGCTCTCGATGCTTGCCTTCTCTGCACGCAGAGAATCAACTATTCTCTGGAATGCTTTCTGAATACCGGGTATCTTCTTTTCTACGAAGTAATCCTTGTATTCATCGGGGTCGGGACCCGTTATCATAAGTATTCTTCTGTAGTACTGGTTAAGCTCAAGTACAAGGTCGTCAAGTCTCTGCATAACCTCGCCGATCGAACCGGGTATAGCCTCAAGCGTCAGTTCATGCTCCTCGCCCGCCGTCAGATAAACGTAAATATCGTTGCCGTTCTCGTCCTGGGGAGTGAGATTGTACCAGTCCGGAGAATAGATGAACTTAACATCGTCAAGCTCCTTACATGGAACCTTTCCGTCAATGTAGATTCTTCTGTTTGAGAAGAAGCCTCTCATCTGATTCTGTCTTGCCTTGAAGTTGAAGCGGTAATAACCGTCGTTTTCAACCTTGAACTTATAGGTGATCGCCTGCGTTGCCTTATTCCACGTCGCCTGACCGATAGTGTTGTAACGCTGCTTGGTCGGGTGGTTGGGATTTGTCATGTAGGTCGTTCTGTCGTAAGTAGCATATAATGTCGATGCTGTCTTGTATGCAGCCTCCTCAGCCTGAAGGAAGATCGTGTTCGTTCCCAGCTCCTCGTTCTTTGAAGAAAGTGCGGGAGTGTTCTGAAGTTCATCATCCGTAGGCTTGATTGAATCGTAGCTTACAAGCTCATCGTAGTTTTTGAACGTAAACGAATGGAAAACACCGTAGGTTCTGATACCCTCAAGTGTCATTGTGTGCTTGCCTTTTTCAAGATAGAAATAGTAAGGCTCGTTGTAAAGACCTTCCTTGTCCTTGATAGGATACTTTATCCAGCAATCATAGGTTACCTGTCCGGGGCGAAGATCGTTGTCCTTGTTGTCACGGGTTATCTCTCCCTCGTCCTTCCAGTAACGGTCAAGCGTGATGTCCTGTGCCGCTGTGAAAGGATATTCGCCGTCTATCTTAAGACCTATATCAAGAACGGTATTCTTTGATTCACTGCCCTCGATAGGATAATAGATAGTCTCAAGATTGTAAAGACCCGTTTCTTCGACATTGAACTCATATGTAAGCGTGAGCTTGTCGCTCTTCCACTTTAACGTTGAGTAGTGATCTGTCTTGAGATCGGTATCTTCTTCGAGGAATGCCTTGATTCCGTTGTAGCCGTCGCCTGATTTTTGAGTGATCTCCTCAAGTGCAGGCGCTATGACTGCAGCCTGCTCGGCTGTTATCTCCGATACGTTGTTGACGAAGGATGTGCCGTCTATCGTACCTTCCTTGTAGTCGGTAGCATAGATAGTGATCTCCTTCTTGGGCTTTGCGGCGTCCTTATGACTGTTGTAATAAGTGCTGTACTTGCCCTCCATACCGGTGATTGTGATTCCGCTCACTGAGCTATCGGTTGTGCTTTCCTCGGATTGTCCGGCAGAAGTATCTGTTGTCGCTTCTGCACTGACTGCGGTTGATGTAAGTGACAATGAGGATACGAGTGTCGCACATGACAATATACCCGCTAATGTTCTTTTCATCCTGCTGACTTTTGTTGCCACAGTAATAATCCACCTTTCTGTAGTTTCGTTTATGTTCAATCGAAAATATGCTAATTTCGACGAGTTAAGGAATTTATCCGTGCATATTGTAGTCCGAGTTGTAAACGGAAATTTTTCCGTCCTCAAGTTCAACACGCACTTTATCTCCGCCCCTTATACCCAGAGCCTCGAGATATTCTTTTGGTATCTGGAGTCTGCCTGCCCTGTCAAGAACAACAAGCTCCTCATGATCCGAGCCGCTTTGCTGCATGAGTTTTTCATGCTCCGCCCTTTGCTGCTCGCTCATCTTTTCGAGTTCCCCGAATGAGAGGACCTCGGTTTTCTTTCTCAGCATCTCGCTCGATGTACGGCCGTCACGGATAGCAACAACACGGTCGATCGACTTCGACAGATTTGTATCGTGTGTTACTATTATAATGGTAACGCCTGTCTGACGGTTTAACTGCTTGAAAACATCAAGCACCATTGCCGCCGTCTTGGTATCGACCGCACCCGTAGGTTCGTCCGCAAGGAGCAGGCTGGGATTGTTTGAAAGCGCTATGGCGATCGCCACTCGTTGCTGCTCACCGCCCGAAAGCTGACCGAGCACCGAGTTCTTTCTCGCTGAAAGCCCTACCATGTCGAGCAGTTCCTCCGCTCTCTCCCTTCGGTTCTTGTGCCCCGAAAGTAAAAGCGGCATTTCAACGTTCTGTATCGCCGTAAGATACGGTATAAGGTTTCTGGCGTTGTTCTGCCACACGAAACCGACCGTTTCTCTCTTATATTTTATAAGATCCTTTTCATCAAATTTAAGAAGATCCTTACCGTCAACGTAAAGACTTCCCGCCGAAGGCTTATCGAGCGCACCGAGCATATTCAGAAGCGTTGATTTACCGCTTCCGCTCGCACCGACGATACCCATCAGTTCTCCACGCTCAACCGTGAGGTCAAGCCCCTGTAAAGCCATTACCTCAACATCGGTCGTCTTATATATCTTGACAAGGTTCTCACATTGCACCATCACATTTTCGGGTGGCGCAAGCATCATTCTCTGAGGCATCACTCCACCTGCTTTCTGACGTCTGTAATGCGTCCGTCATCAAGTGTATAAACCACGTCGCACTGCTCCATCATCGCAGTGTCGTGCGTTGTCATCACTATTGTAAGCCCGTCCGTATGTACAAGCTCTTTAAACAGATTCATAACCGCAAGTCCCGTAGGCATATCAAGCGCCGCAGTAGGCTCATCCGCAAATATCAGCTTCGGCTTGTGCGAGATCGCCCTCGCTATCGCTACTCTCTGCTGCTCACCGCCCGAAAGTTCTCCGGGTCTGTGGTGCATACGCTTTTCAAGCCCCACTCTTACAAGGCATTCCTTCGCCCGCTTTACACGCTGTGCATAAGGCATACCCACAAGCCGCATCGCAAACTCAACGTTCTCGTAAGCCGTCATTGTCGGTATAAGCGCTACAGACTGGAAAACAAACGACATATCGTTTCTTCTCAGCTTATCCATCTCCTTGTCGGAAAGACCCGTTATCTTCTTCCCGTCAAAGTAGACCTCGCCGCCTGTAGGACGGTCAAGCGCTCCGAGTATATTTATCAGCGTGGTCTTGCCCGAGCCGGATCTGCCTCTCAGCACGACCAGCTTGTTCTTTTCAACATCAAGATTTATATCCTTCAAAGCGTCAACTGTGGTATTATCGTTTATTTTAAAGCTTCTGGAGATATTCTCCGCTCTTAAAATCGTTTCCATAGGCAGTTTTGATCCTCAAAAAAGTCCGTAAGTTCCGTCAGCCCTGCAAATTGTTTCATCTGCTTTTTGTACCAAATGCACAATTGTATTATTCGTTTTCGGCTGTAAACACGCCGTATTTAGAAATAATGTACAAAACAGCACAAGGGTCTATAACGTAGTAATTATACCAAATTATCACCTTACTGTCAAGGTTCATAAAAGAACTTTCACATTTCTCAAATGATTTTGGTTTTCTGTACAAATCACTTTTGTGTTTGTCTAACAGTTACAAACTTCACACGCAAATTTTGTGCATATCGCCGAATTTGATTTTTACCTGCACAATATCTTGATTTTTCGGGCGTCTTATGTGCTATTTTTGGTGTAAACGTTTTCCACATTGAAAATGCTTATAACTTAATTTAGCTAATTCCTTAATTCGCTTAATCAAACTTTGTTGAATATGCACAAATATTTTCAGCGGTTTTTTTAGCTAATAATTCCAGATGTTACTTAATTTTTGCGTGTAACTCATGTAAACGCTTCGATTTGCTCACTTAGCTCCATCCACTCGGCAGTAAGTGACTCCTCTTTTTCCTTCAGCGCCTCTATTTCCTGTGCAAGCGCACTCGTTTTTTCATAGTCGGTCGCTATCTCCGGCTGTGACATCTGCTGTGCCAGCTCCGCCGTTTTCAGCCCGATCTCATCTATTGCCTGCTCGCAACGCTTCAGCGCACCGCTGAGCTTTCTGAGCGTGCTTTCACGCTCCTTGCGCTCCTTGTAGTCGTTCTTCTTGCCTTCAGCCGCCTTTACCTGTACCGCCTGCTCGGACTGCGCCTTTGCTTCCTTGAGTTCGATATACCTGTCATAGTTTCCGTCTATGTTTACAGTACCCGTCTTTCCGAGCCACACTATCCTGTCGGCCAGCTTGTTGATAAGGTATCTGTCGTGCGACACGATTAGAAGCGTTCCGCCGTAGCTTGCCAGTGCGTTTTCCAGAGCCTCTCTCGAATGTATGTCAAGATGGTTTGTAGGCTCGTCGAGCAGTAGCATATTCGCCTTGCTCAGCATCAGCTTAAGGAGCGACACCCTTGCCTTTTCTCCTCCGCTGAGCTTGCCCACATTCTTGAACACATCGTCACCCTTGAACAAAAACTGCGCCAGCGCAGAACGCACCTGCGTGTGCGTCATTGCGGGATACCTGTCCCACACCTCGTCTATCACCGTCTTTGACGGGTCAAGATCCGTCTGTGCCTGATCGTAATATCCAAATTGTATATTGTTGCCGAATTTATACTCTCCGCTATCCGCCTGATATTCTCCCGTAAGGATTTTCAGAAGCGTAGTCTTTCCGCAGCCGTTCTCACCTAATATAAATGTTGTCGTGTTCTTCTTTATGTCAAGCTCTGCATTTGTGAAAACCGCCGTCCCGTCAAACGATTTCGACAGGCCCTTTGCGATAAGCACATCGTTTGCGCCGCCTTCCTTCGCCCTGAACGTGAACTTTATAGCCTCCGGCAGATCCTCCGGCTTTTCGAGCGTTTCCTTCAGCCTGTCCGCCTGCTTCTGCTTTGATGCCGCCGTGATGAAGTTATGCTCCTGCCCCCACCGCTTCTGTTGCTCTACAATGCCTTCGATACGGTTTATTTCCTTTACCGTCCTGTCGTACACCCTCTGCTGAGCCTCTCTCGCCTCGGCCTTCAGCTCAAGATAGCGTGTATAGTTGCCCTTATATTCACGAAGCGTCCTGTTTTCCATTTCAAAAGTCGTGTCGGTGACTTTGTCGAGAAAATAACGGTCGTGCGATATTACGATATATGCGCCCTTATATTCCGTAAGGAACTTTTCGAGCCATTCGCAGGCGGTTATATCAAGGTGGTTCGTAGGCTCGTCAAGAAGCAGTATATTACTCCCCGAAAGAAGCAGCTTCGCAAGCTGTGCCTTGCTTTTCTGACCACCGCTCATAACGCTTATCGGCTTACCGAAATCCTCTTCCGAAAAGCCCAGACCGACAAGTGCCGAGCAAGTCATTGATTTATAGGTAAGTCCGCCCTCACGCTCAAATCTTTCCTGCAGTTGCATCTGCCTTGACAGCGTCTGCTCACTGTGGTCGCCCGTATCTATCGCAACCGCTATATCCGCAAGCTCGTTTTCAGCGTCGATAAGCGGACGGAATATCTCCAGCACCTCGTCATATAGAGTGATATTATCGTCACGGATAACATACTGCTCCATACAGCCGATCTTTATCCCCGCCGCCTTGCTTATACCGCCTGTTTCAGCCTCCTGCCTGCCGTTTATAACGTGCATCAGCGTGGTTTTTCCGCACCCGTTTACACCTACAAGTCCGGCTCTGCCGTTTTCTTCAAGCCGGAAATTCACATCGTGAAACAGCGTTTCACCGCCGAAGGACACCGAAATATCATTACCGGATAATACTATCATACCGCATTGTCCTTTCCGAAAAATAACGGTCAGAGTATTTCCTGCTCTGACCGCATATCTTTATACTTTGTTTTATACTGCGTTTACTTCTTTAAATTTTCGGGCTTGTACTTGTTGAGTGCGTCATTGTTGAGATCAAGCGCATAGTCCTTAGCCGTCTCGTTGAGCATAGCCTTGTAGTCGTCATCCTTCATAACGTGAAGCACGTTGCTGTGATTCTCCGTGAGCCAGTCCTCACGTTCCTTTATATCACGGCGTACTACCGCATAGTAAACGCTGTCGTCCTCGTAAACTCCGCCCTTGTCTGTGTCAAGCTCAAATGCCCACTTTACAAACTCCTCGCTCGGTGAAGTATCCGTCTTGCCGAGCAGGAATTCGTGGTCATGCTCCTCTTCTTCACTGCCCGATGTTCCGCTGCTCGTTGTATCGTCCGATGCGGTTTCGCTTGTCGAAGAAGTTACAGATGATGCCGCAGAAGAAACCGCCGATGAATTGCCCGATTTGCTCTCGGAATCCGAGTTGCTCTCGGCTTCAGCCTCAGCCTTTTCCTTTGCCACAAGATCCTGATACTCGTGATATACCTTATCGTAGTCCTCGCCGGCAAGCAGTCTGTCAACATAGCCCTGAGCCTGTTCCTTCTTTGCCTTCTTGCCCTCGTCGGTCGTTATCTTGTCGCCGTTGCCCTCTTTAAGAGAAACCTGTATTATCTGGAATCTGCCGTAATTGTCATAGAAATAAGTAGCTATATCCTTTTCGTCTGTTGCGGATATGCCGTTTTTCTCATAGTAAGCGTCAAATACCTTCTCGCTCATCTTGTTTACAAGCTGAACAGCCTCGTATGACTTCTTGCTTATTCCGCCTGCCTCATAGTTCTGACCGTAGGTTTTTCCTGTGCTGTAGCCGTAATATGAGATTTCCGTATCCCACATCTTCTTTACAGAGGTCTTTACGGTTTCCTCTTCCTCGTCTGTGAGTGAAAGGTTCAGTTCCTTGAACTTGTTCTGGATAGCGACATACTGCTTTACCTGCTCTAATGTACGGTCCTGAACATACTGTGAAAACGTCTTGTCCTGTACATTGTAGTTGTAGTAGCTGAAATTCTCTATCTTTGATGCGCTTGTTCCCATAGCCTTAAGCTGATCGTCAACCTCCTGCTGAGCCTCGCCTATAGCAGTCTGCTCATAAAGAAGATATATGCCCGCATTTATGGTCTGATTGTCAACCGAGCCTATAGTCGATACATCCGCACAGCCTGCAACGCTTAATGTGATTGCCACGGCGCATATTGCCGCTGCCAGCCTTTTAAAATATTTCATTGCTTTTCTCCTTACTGTTTATAAGGGGCTGTGCCCCGATTATTTCTGCAAATTCCGCCGTTATCTTAATGTAACGCCTATATTCTCAAGTGCCTTAAGCACCTTTGCAACAACTGCGTCCGCCTCATCGTCTGTCAGCGTAGCGTCTTTCTTTCTGAGTATCAGCTTGTATGAAAGGCTCTTCATACCTGCAGGTACCTGCTCGCCCTTGTACATATCGAACAGACGTACAGCCTCAAGATGCTTTGCGGTCTTTTCTATCACAGCAACTATATCTCCGCTCGGAACGTCCTCGTTGCACACAAGGCTCAGATCTCTGTATGTTGAGGGGAACTTGGGCAGTGCGGTGTACTTTACATCACCGTCCGCATTATTGAACATTACCTCCATGCTGAGCGTAGCACAGTAAACCTCTGTATTTACACCGAAATTAGCCGCAGCCTCCGGATGAAGCTGACCGACATAGCCGATAAGCTCGCCGTTTACAGTGACCTTTGCGCATCTTCCGGGGTGGAATGTCGGATTGTTCTTTTCAGCCGTGTATACGACATTCTTCAATCCGAGTTTTGCCATAACTTCCTCGGCAACGCCCTTTGCCGTGAAGAAATCCTCGCCGTTTCCGTAAAGCGCATAGCACAGAACATCTCTTTCAACAGGGAGCTGATTCTCACCTGTCGGGAAATACTCTCTTGCTATCTCGAAGAATCTGCCCTCAAGGTTTCTGTTGCTCCAGTTTCTTCTTACAACCTCCATCATTGATGTAAGCGCAGAAGTACGCATTACGCTTGTATCCTCGCCGAGCGGACGTCTTAACACAACGCTCTTTCTTGACTTCTCGTCCATACGCAGAAGCTCATAGTCCTTAGGCGAAATAAAGCTGTAGGTCATTACCTCGTAGAATCCGAGTGCCAGCGCAAGTGAAATTACCTTGTCCTCGAATATCTGTTCGGGTGTTCTCTTGCCCTGTGATGACAGCTTCGGTATAGTCGAGGGGATTCTGTTGTAGCCGTATATACGGGCAACCTCCTCCGCAACATCGCACGCACGGTGCATATCTATACGGGTAGGCGGAACGATTATCTCGCCGTTTTCATAGCCGAAGCCGAGCTTCTTTAAAATCTCTATCTGCTCGTTCTCGCTTATATCCGAGCCTAAATGCTCGTTCACCCACTTATAGTCGTGCTTTAATCTTTCGGGAACATACTCGCTGTGGTTCTCGTCAATGATAGTATTCACTACCTCGCCGCAGCCCAGCATCTCGATAAGCTGTAATGCTCTCTTGAGCGCCTTTTCTGCATTTACCGGGTTAAGACCCTTTTCAAAGCGTGAGCTTGCCTCGGTACGCTCGCCTATCTTTCTTGCTGTACGTCTTACCGATACGCCGTCAAAGCAGGCAGCCTCAAATACGACAGTGGTCGTATCCTCCATGATACCGCTATGCTCGCCGCCCATAACGCCGGCTATGGCGATAGGCTTCTTTCCGTCTGCGATTATCAGCATTTCGGGAGTCAGCTTTACCGGCTCTGCCATTTCGTCGAGCAGCTTTAATGTTTCTCCCTCTTTTGCGTTTCTTACAACTATCCTGTTGTCCTCGACATATCTTAAATCGAATGCGTGCATCGGGTGACCGTATTCAAGCATTACGAAGTTCGTTATATCAACAAGGTTGTTGATGGGTCTTACTCCGCTCGCTCTCAGCCTTCTTGCCATCCACTTGGGCGAAGGTCCTATCTTTACGTTCTTTACAAGCGCCGCCATATAGCGTGAGCAGAGCTTTGTATTTTCAACGCTTACGCTGATTTCCTTTGTAATATCCCCGTCAACGCCCTTGAATGAAGGCTCGGTGTAGTTCATAGGAATATCAAACGTTGCGCTTGCCTCCTGTGCAAGTCCGAGTACGGAAAGACAGTCGGGGCGGTTGTTCGTTATCTCAAACTCTACTATAGTATCGTCTGTCTGTAAAGCCTCGCATATATCCATACCCATTCTGAAAGAATCAACATCAGGATCGTTATTCAGTATAAGTATTCCGTCGTCTGCTACGGGATAGTCAAAATCATCCTTTGTAAGACCAAGCTCCGCATAAGAACACATCATACCGTTGCTTGCAACGCCTCTCAGCTTGCCCTTTGTGATCTTTGTTCCGTCTGCAATGGTACTGTTGTGCATACAAGCGGGAACTATAGCCCCCTCGAACAGGTTCTGCGCCGCAGTAACTATCTGCACAGGCTCTTCTCTGCCTGCGTCAAGCTGGCATATCCACAGCTTTTCGCTGTCGGGGTGACGCTCCAGCTTCAGCACCTTTGCAACTACCACGTTATTTATAGGATCGGACATCTTATGATAGGTTTCAACCTTTGAACCGCTCATCGTCATATCCGCTACGAATTCCTTTATTGGCATATCGGCTTTAACATAGTCGTTAAGCCATCTCATTGATAAATCCACGTTAATATCTCCTTTTACGATTCCTATCGGTATTTCTGAATTCTCTTATCTGAACTGTGCGAGGAAACGCTGATCGTTCTCGTACAGCAGACGCATATCGTCTATGTTATATCTCATCATAGCAATACGCTCAAGTCCTATACCAAAAGCGAAACCGCTGTATTCTTCGGGATCTATTCCGCAGTTGATAAGTACCTGCGGATGAACGATGCCTGAACCGAGCATCTCTATCCAGCCTTCGCCCTTGCAGAGCGGACAACCCTTGCCTCCGCACTTGAAGCACTGTAAGTCAACCTCGGCTGACGGCTCTGTATACGGGAAGTGGTGAGGACGGAAGCGGAGCTTTACCTCGTCGCCGTAAAGACGTTTAGCAAACGTTTCAAGCGTACCCTTAAGATCGCCGAATGTGATATTCTTATCTATTACAAGGCCTTCGCACTGGTGGAAAATAGGCGAGTGCGTGCCGTCAACAGCATCGGGACGATAAACACGTCCGGGGCTTATGATAGCTATAGGAGGCTTGTTTTTAAGCATTGTTCTTATCTGTACGGAAGATGTCTGTGTACGCAGAAGGATCTCATCAGTAATATAGAATGTATCCTGCTCATCTCTTGCAGGGTGACCGTCCTCTGTTAAAAGCATATCGAAAACGTACTTCGTTTCCTCGACCTCAGGACCGTCTACTACAGTGTATCCCATTCCTCTGAATATTTCCTTGAGCTCGTCAAGAACTATATTCAGCGGATGACGTACTCCCATCGCCTGCTGCTTTCCGGGCATGGTAACGTCCAGCGTTTCCTTCTTTAATTTCTGCTCCATAAGCGCAGATTTAAGCTGTGCCTGCTTCTGTGCAATAAAGCCCTCAAGCGACTGTCTTACATCGTTTGCAAGCTGACCCATAACAGGTCTTTCCTCAGCGGACAGCTTACCCATACTCTTGAGTATAGCTGTAAGCTCGCCCTTCTTGCCAAGGTACTTTACTCTCAGCTCGTCAAGCTGCTTAACGTCAACGCAGTCGCCGATAGTTTTCAGCGCCTGCTCCTTTATATTCTGTAACTGTTCTTTCATACCTTTATTCTTTCCTCGTTATTTATTATCCTGTATTTGATCTCGCCGTCAGGCAAAGACGATGGAACCGAATCGTTCCACTGATAACACGACCTTTCACGCATTTTTCCTGCGTCGGTTAATTATAATATGGTTATGTAATATGGCTTTTTATGGAAATTCAAATCAAAGCCTATGCCTACACGATAGACATTATAACAGAAATCCGATACTTTTGCAAGTGTAATAACGCAGTTTTCGGTAAATTTCGCATTATTTTCACCTCACACCTCCCCACCGCCGCAAAACAAAACAGGCACCGTCTGCACGATGCCTGTCATATATTTACGATTATTTCCTTGTAGCCGCCTTAAGACCAGAATACTCGCTGAACTCGGTCGTGCTTCCCGTCTTTCTGAACGCCTTTATTCTGAAAGAATAAATAGTACCCTTTGCAAGTCCCTTGACTGTAAAGGTAAGCGTGGTGTTGTTCTTGGTAGTAGCAAGCACCGTCCACTTTCCACCCTTGTACTGCTCGATAACGTAGCCTGTAGCCTTGTCATTCTTTCTCCAGTCGAGTTTTACCGCACTTGCAGAAACAGCAGAACCTGTGAATGTAGCTACCTTCGCTATCCTCGTCTTAGCCGCAAGCCTTGCATACTCGCTGTATATCGTCTTGCCTGCCGCAGTTTTGTACGCTCTTACCCTGAACGTATAGGTGGTATCTGCCGCAAGTCCGCTTACCGTGTACGATACAACCGCATTGCTTGAAGTCTTTGCAATCCGTACCCACTTGCCGCCCTTGTATTGTTCAAGCGCATATCCTGTAGCGCCGGCATTCTTGTTCCACACAAGCGTAATTGTCGAAGCTGTATAGCTCTTAACCGTAAGGTTATTCACGCCGCCGAACGAAGTAGCCGCCTTAAGACTTGCGTACTCGCTGTATTCGATTTTACCGCCGGCTTTTCTGAACGACTTTATTCTGAACGAATATACAGTCGCACTTGCAAGCCCCTTCACAGTAAACGTAAGCGTGGTGTTATTCTTTGTGGTAGCAAGTGCCGTCCACTTTCCGCCCTTATACTGCTCGATTATATAACCGCTCGCCTTATCATTCTTGCTCCAGTCGAGCTTTACCGCACTGTCGGAAACCGTCGAACCCTTGAACGTGCCGACATTCGCTATTCTCGTCTTAGCCGCAAGTCTTGCATACTCGCTGTATATCGTCTTACCTGCCGCAGTTTTGTACGCTCTTACCCTGAACGTATAGGTGGTATCCGCCGCAAGTCCGCTTACCGTGTACGATACAACCGCATTGCTTGCCGTCTTTGCAATCTGCGTCCACTTACCGCCCTTGTACTGCTCGATTATATAACCGTTTGCACTTGCATTCTTGTTCCACGCAAGCGTAATTGCCGAAGCTGTATAGCTCTTAACCGTAAGGTTATTCACGCCGCCGAATGAAGTAGCCGCCTTAAGACTTGTATATTCGCTGTAATCCGTCTTGCCGTTTACGGTTCTGAACGACTTTATTCTGAACGAATATACAGTCGCACTTGCAAGACCCTTCACAGTAAACGTAAGCGTGGTGTTATTCTTTGTGGTAGCAAGTGCCGTCCACTTTCCGCCCTTATACTGCTCGATTATATAACCGCTCGCCTTATCATTCTTGCTCCAGTCGAGCTTTACCGCACTGTCGGAAACCGTCGAACCCTTGAATGTGCCGACATTCGCTATTCTCGTCTTAGCCGCAAGTCTTGTATACTCACCGCTGTATTCCGTTGTGCCGGAAACCACATAGCCCTTTATTCTGAACGTATACAGCGTATCCGCCTTAAGGTCCTTTACAGTATAGTCAACAATATCGTTGCCGAAGCTCTTTGCTATCTGTGTCCACTTACCGCCACTGTACTGCTCAACGACATAACCGTTTGCGCTTGAGTTCTTATCCCACGCAAGTGTGAGCGAAGTCGAACCCTGCGTCTTTACCTTTACACCGGTAACTGCAGGCAGTGTGATCTGCGAGGTGTAGCTGTCCTTATAGCTGTAGTGGCACACCGTACATTCGTGAACAGTATATCCCTGCGATGTAAGCGTAGGTGCTACTACAGTAGTCTTGTAGCTGTGTGCCGTCTTGGGTATAACGGTTACTTCTGTAACCGAACTGCAGCGTGTGCAGTGCTTTGACTTAGAACCCTCTGCCGAGCAGGTAGCCTGCTTGTCGATCGTCCACTCAGTAGAATAATTGTGTCCGAGCGCCGTAATATATCTTGTTTCTGCTTTCGAGCATCTGGAGCAGGTACGCTGCTCAACGCCCTGTGCGGTGCAGGTCGGATATGTCGTTGTGCTCCAACCGCTCCAGCTGTGACCGGGCGCATTGATTGTTTCCTCAACCTTTTTACCGCAATACTTGCATACCTTTGTTAATTTTCCGCCTGCCGTACAGGTAGGTTCTGTTCTGGTTTCTTTATATGAGTGGTTGCAGACATCAACGGCATTGCCGCTTGCGTCTGTAAATCTGAATCTCTGCGACGGTGCAAAGTTAAGATACGGCTGTAAATAGAAATTCGCACCGGAGAATGTATGCTTACCGCCTATTACGAAATTATCCTTTGATGCAAGTTCAAGTACATAATCGCCGTTTCCGACAGGCACTACATAGAATTCCTGCGCTTCATCGTCATCGTTTTGGTACAGGTCGATCTTATCACCCCAGTCGATATCCATATCACCGTCTGTAGGTCTGAAGACATCGATAACTTTTCCTGTCGTTGAGCATTCAGGTGCAATGAGATATTTACCGTTGCCCTTGTATATGAACTTCATGCGCTGAGCGGCTGACCCATTGTGTTCATAGAAAACCGCAGGATTTTTATTTTCATCTGTTCCGCCGCTGACATCCATATTAAGCCCTACTCCGTTACGAAGACAATAGGTGCCTTCCTTTATCGTCTTGTCGGCGACTGTAGGAGCAGTGCCTTTATCCAGTGTAACCGTCATGCTTCTGACGTTTGACTTGTTTCCGCAGGCGTCATAAGCCGCACAGCTTATACTGTATGTTCCTAAGAAATTTGAAAAATCGCTTACTGAAATATATTGCCAGCCGTAGGTGTTATTTTTTTCAAGATTAGCCTGATAATCTTTTGTTCTGCCGTTAGCCGAAACGGTAAATGCTATCTTTGTAACGCCGACATTATCCGTAGCGTTGGCTTTTATAAAGAATCCCATTCCGTTTCTGTTCCAGTCCTCTTCACCGAGTGAAGTCAGATTGGGAGGTGTTGAATCCTTAACCGGAGTGCTCCATGGATCCTTTATTGTGTTACCGCTCATGTGGTATCTGTATTCAAATGCTGTTATAGAGTTCTTATTGATCGTTCCGTTCCATCTTACTTTGCAAGCACCTGTATAGTTGCAATCTGTGAAAGTGATCGTATCTCCTACAACCTTTGTAACAAATATCGAGTGCCTGTTGTATCTGATAATATCACCGGCATACACTTCGTTCAAATTGTAAACTATATTGCTCTTATTTGCATTTACACCGAAAGTGAGATAAAAGAATTTTGAAGCATAACCAAAACACTGCCACTGTACAACGCCGTCATTCGTATAATATCCGCAACTGCAGGGGCACCCATCTTTATAATAACGGGTATTTGCACAAAAGCCATAACCTTTAGCCTCACAAGGACAAGCGTTAGGACCGGTTCCGTTCAGACCGGCACTGTTATATTGATTCCAATACTCGCCGTCTTTATATTGCGTGCTTAACCAGTTGAATTTATTTGCAAGATCACTTGCGGTAATGCCAACCTCTCCGATATCATTTGAAGAATTGCTGTAATTCGGTCTTATAAATACCCTCTTAATATCGCCGTTGGCAATAGACAGACCTTTGGTGGTAGTGTATGTCATTGTATCCCTGTTGTCTACAACCTGAAATACACCGTTCAAAAGTGCATTACCCTCAACAGAATATCTGCTGTCTTTCATTATTCCTACATGATATGTAGTATCACCGCTTGTACTGCAATAAAACACAAGGTCGCCCGCCTGTGCGGTTTCAACCTCAATCGCCCCTGCTTTCACCAGTGCATTTCTGAAAGTACCGCAAGCCGCATTCGCAGGTGCGTCCGGAACCGCCCCTGTCTGACCGGCAACTCTGGCAACGTCAAGGACGAAGTCGGCACACCACGCTTCTCTGTTTGGATACCAGCCGTCATCATCGTCTTTTCTGCCCGTCTGTGCCACAGCAACATTGACCATATCCACAGCGCCGTCACCTGTCAGTGTAACAGGATAAAAGTTGTCCTTAACGCTGTAATACGCACCTGCGGAAAATGCTTCTTCAAGCGCAGGGATATTGTCGCCCAGCGGTGTAGCGACCGCAGTAAAAGCCATTACCGCCGCAACAACAGCCGCTGCTGTTCTTTTCAGCTTCATAGAAACCTCTCCTTATAATTCAGAATAAAAACCAACAGTATAATACGATTATTAATACTGCCATCCTGATTCAAGAATACGCTCTCCACCCTCCGTTTTCAACCGTTTTTGCAAAACTTGCGTTTTTTATTCAAAATTTGCATCACTGCCCTCACCAATCCTTCCCAAACCGCACCACCACACCCACTTTTCGTAACGCTAACATCTGTATGCACCGATATGCTTTCGCATCCGCACTATCCCTTGCTTTGCACCAACACCCTTGCCTCCCTTGCCAAAGGTGAGGTGCTGTCGTCCGAAAGAATTCGGGCGACTACCGGAGGGATTGCCACACCACTATCCCTCGCCCCTCGCCAACCCTTCCAAAACCGCACTATCCCTCGAAAATCGCCACCACCCTTGCCTTTAAATGAACGCTTTGTTGGCTTTGCGTCACTGCCTCGTCAGCCATTAGTGCCATTGCACCGAACACCATCCTTCCAACAACTACAATAAACCTCTCCTTCGTCATCACACTTCCCAACGACGACAATTAACCCGAATCGGAAAGCATAAAAAGAATCCCCACTGCCTGTTTTGGCAATGGGGATTCGGTCTTGTATATCGGTTTTACTTTAAGTATTTACCCACATCTACAGCGGGCGCAGAGGTTTCGGGTGCGGGATTACCCGAGCAGTCAAGCGTATATCCGCCGACCGAAATTCCCGTTATTTCGCCGTTGCCGTCAAGCGTCAGCGTATAGCTGTTATCGCCTGCCGTGCCGCTTAAGGTCAGCTTGTCGGTGCCTTTACGGACAGTGACGTTTTCTGCTGTTCCTGCACTGTCAATGCACTGTGTGAGAAGCTCTGCGGCTGAGGCGAACTGCGGCGAGGAACTGCCGTATTCATATTCTATCCCGTCAAGGTTGTACCTTACAGTATTGCCGTCATCGGTCACGGTAAGCCCCTTCACGCTGTCCGGTGAAGTAAAGCATACGGTCCATACACCTGCACTTCGGGTAAACTCTGCCTGTGCCGTAACACCATCGCAGGCGACCCTGCCACTGATGCTCATATCTCCCTTCAGATCGGGGATCTCAGCCTTTTCAGCGGCAGTGCAGGATGTGCATAAAAGGCAGGATAAAACTGCTGTCGTGATAATCATTCTTTTACTCATAATACGTCGTCCTTTGCAAAGTAATATAGGACAACGTGAGGAGTTAAGCTATTCCGTAGAATTCACGCAGAATATATGGGTAAAGCTGCGGCAGCTCTGACGGCAGAATTCCGCTCATACTGCGCTCCCGTGCGGCATACTGTGCGGATAAGCCGAAAAGATACGCTCCGAGCCTTACCGCATTGCCCGTTTCAATGCCCTGTGCGAGCAGTCCGCCGATAGTTCCTGCAAGCGTATCACCGCTTCCGCCCTTGGCTAAAGCCGCATTACCGCTCATATTTACGGCGGCAAATCCGTCCGGCGAGGCATATACGGAGTATGCGTCCTTGAGCAGAACGTGAACGCCGTATTTTACAGCGAAATCTTTGGCACAGCTCAGCTTGTGGCGGAGGATGTAGTCGGTGTCAAGTCCGCTCAGCCTGCTGAATTCCTTGATATGAGGGGTAAGTATGAGCCTGCCTGTGTTGTCCTTCAGCTCATTTATATGCGGGGCGAGGGAATTTATTCCATCTGCATCGATAACTATCGGGCAGGAGGTATTATCAATCAATGCGCAGAGCAGACGGTAGGCTTCGTCGCTGTTGCCTACACCGCATCCGAACAGGATTGCAGTGGCGGTACGGGCATTTTTGCACAGCTTGTCCGCACAGTCCGAGGTAAGCGTTTTACTGCCGAGCGGAAGGTAGATACATTCGTGTAACGAGGTGGCAACGCTTGTTGTGACCTCGCTCACCGAGGCAAGCGTAACAAGCCCTGAACCCGTTCGCAGAGCGGCATTGGTGGACATCCACGCCGCCCCGATACAGCTCTCGCTGCCCGAAACATTCAGTAGCCTTCCGAACGTTCCCTTGTGGGTGATACGGCTGCGGTTGACAAAGTGAGAGGCGAGGGAATCGCCGTTCAACTCGGCGTCATATTCGCTGTAGCAGGCCTCGGATATGCCTATGTCGAGCAGTACAATATCGCCCGAAAACTCACTGCAGGGGACGTAAAGCTGACCCGTTTTTACGGCTCCGAGCGCAAAGGTCATATCCGCACGAAACGAGTATTCATCGGCGTTCCCGTCGGTTGCGTTACAGCCGGAAGCGATGTCGGCACAGAAGCGCAGGGCGGCGCTCCCGTTGCAGTAGGAGAAGAGCCTTCTGACCGGGGGCGCAAGCTCGCCGTGGAAGCCTGTGCCGTAGACGCAGTCAATGATGATGCCGCAGGAGCCAAGCTCACTCAGCACTGTTTCCGGTTGGTCGGGGTAGCTTAAAACGGCTTCGTAATCGGGTTTGTACTCGTTAAAGCAATCTATGGCGAGGTCGGTTTTCGGGGCGGAGGCGACGAGGACTATGAGGGGGGAGAAGCCCCGTTTACGCAGATTATGGGCAACTGCGAAGCCGTCGCCGCCATTGTTTCCGCTTCCGACAAGGACAGCCGCACGGCAGGGCTTTACGATACGGGAGATGTGAAGGGCGATGGCAGAGCCTACATTCCGCATAAGAACGGCACATGACGTACCTTTCTGCTCACACATCGCTTCCGCTTTTTTCATCTGTGACGGAGTTACAACATACTGTTTTGCCATAAAAACTTCCTTTCAGAAAATGGCAGGTGAGTATTTTTCTCCCTGCCATTAATTTACAATCACACCTGATGATTCAGAAAACGCTAAGTGGCTTACCTATCACGAAAAGTAAGGCATCACTGATGCGTCAGGGTGATGAATAATGTAGTTTTTAAAAACACGGTGTTTCTGCCTTAATAAAAGGCAGATAATTACATTATTTCAGCTTGTAGAAAAAGTCTTTTTTTATAAAAATAGAGCAAATTCTCTATCCCTATAAGAACGCTTTGTGGGCTTTGCGTCTCTGCAATCGTGGTCGTTTGTTGTCGGTGCGTCCTGCACCGACTTTGTTCGACCACT
>OHIU01000194.1_pt1 | contig 44126 bp, 44 predicted proteins | sample 1568281 | NCBI WGS metagenome assembly OHIU01 (sample SAMEA3879543, study PRJEB24766) | human gut metagenome | biome: human-associated habitat; feature: feces | place: USA | collected 1985/1987 | reverse complement strand
GAGACAAAGATAACAATTTATAATTTTACCCCCTCAGGTTTTTACGTTGACCCATCCGATGACACACCGTGATGCGTTCTGATACATTGCGGTTTGCTGTAAACCACCCTCTTATTATATTCCTGTCTGCAAATAGCCTTTTCCCACAAATTACTGTGTTCATGCCTTGTTCTGGGCTTCTTCCGTTTCATTTGAATGAGGTACATATCTTGTAAATACCTACAGCCAACGCAGCAGCGGATGCGGCCGCTATCAGATAAGGGCTGGATGCAATGGCGATGTTCATCAGGCGTATCGCCCCCGTAGTGGAAGCTATGGCGGCACGGGCGGTGATGACTTCGGCAGTATTGCCTGTTACTCCTGTTGTAGTAGCGAATACGGCCATCAGTTCATCAATACTGATGCCCAGCTGTGAAGCACTGCCACTGACACGGGGCAATGCGGCCGCTAATTGTTCAAAACTAGTTACACCGTTCTTGGCGGTCTTCTGTATCTTGTCCTGAATGCTTCCGGCAGTATCCCATTCCAGACCGTAGTTCTTGATGATGGTGGAAGTGACCGTGACCGTTTGCCCCAAATCGGCGATGCCACCCACGGCAGCCTTGCTGCTTTGTTCCAGGAAGCTGATCCAGTTGTCTTCGGGTACACCGTTCGAGATAACCTGATACAGGCCACCGGCCAGTTCCTCACGAACCATAGGAATGTTCTTGCTCAGTTCCTTTACACTATCGGTCAACGAATCGAGATCTTTCCCCGTTTTACCTGCCATGGTATTGGCTGCACGCATGGACTTGTCAAAACTGTCATACCCCCCCGGCAAGGCTTTGAATACTACTATTGAGCTGGTCCGTAGCATTGATGAACATATCCCAGTTAAGGTTCTTCATCGCCATATTCTGGATTTCATCCGATGCTTTCCTGGCTGTTTCCGTCACACCTTTCACAGCCGAGTCAAAAGATTCGGCATCAACGGTCAGATCATGGAAGGTATCTTTGCCGTCAGTCCTAATTTTTAGCTTGAACTCTACCTCGTTTGCCATTAATTCTTTATATTTGCACTGATTTACGGGCTAAATTCAGTTACTATGGTTTATGTTTTTTTTATATCGGTCACATTCATATTCTCACTGGCAGGATATTTGCTTTATACGGGCAAACATTTTGCATCAGGCACAATCCTTCTTTTGTTCGGATTGGGGCTTTTCTTTTGCCTGTTGAATGCCGGGATTCATGATTGCTTTTCATTTGAGACTTCCTATCTGATTGAAGACTGGTTAAAATATATATGGCCTCTCACTTCACTTGCCCTTATCGTAAAAGCCTTCAGAGACAATTCCCGTTATGATAAGGAAGAAGCCTGCAAGCGTGAGGAAGAGCGCAAAAAACCTATCGTTCTTAAATTCCGGATAACCTCTACTACAGTAGAAAAATAGTCTATTTCCTCTTATCCTTCCACCCGTTTCTTCAATTCTTCAAACCGATCCCGGGTGCTTTCTACCGCCAAGGATAGTTTCTCTTGCACGTCCCAACTGAACCTGCACACGTCCGTCACCTTCAGCGCCTTCTTGCTATAGGGTTGCAACACGCAGCAAGCCAGGAACCGGGCACGCTCCCAGGGGTCGCGCATCTGTGTCTGCTCCCAATGCCGGCTGATGCAGAAAAACTCGTGGGGAGTACAGTTACAGAAGTCGGTCAGACTCATTCCCATACTCCCCACGGCTAGTCCCATCAGTTCGTCAATGTCGGCGGGGGTGTCTCCTCCGTCTTTTTTTTTGAGCCGTCGCCTTGCAGGGTTTCGGCAAAGCCGTTGAGCACGGCCATGTCCAGACCGTCGGCAAAGGTGTCGATATCCAGGAGGAATTCCACCCCGTCGGCATTACAGGCGCTTGCCACGCAGCAGAAGAGGAAAATGATCATCAGGTCCACGTCCGTACCCATTTGGCTTACGTCCGTGCCTGTCTCACGCTTGAAGCGGCGCATAGCCCCCATGGTCATGCGCATGGGGTACTCTTTTCCATATACCTGAATCTTCTTCATCGCTTATTCCTCCACGGTTCCGTCCACTTTCGTGTCGTCTATGGCTACCGATCCGGTATTGTCGAAGGTGGCGTTGTAGGTGGCGTCGTCGCCTGCCGGCGCCGCTTCTTCTATTGAAGCAACAATGAAGCTGCCACTCATATAAGGCGCCTTTTCGCTGGCAAGGGGTTTTACAGCACGGTCTTTCGTTTCACTGGTATAGGTGGTAGTATGGCTGGTGCAATGTCCGCACGCCTTCTCGCCGATGGTCATCAGCAGGTCACTACCGTTTACATATCCTTGTTTTGCCATAAATTCATTTACAATTTTAAGATTTACAATTTGGCTGCGCCACTTCTTCTTTTTAAGTAGCGTTTAATCAGCATTAAAATGAGAATCAAAAGGGCGATTCTTCCCGCACATATCTGGAACCATTGCCATCCGGTGGGTTCATTGACTACCTTCGGAGGAGGTTCCTCCACTTTTTCAAGCAGTGCGTTACGGATGCGGGTGTTCTCTTCTTTCAGCAGGATAACCTGGCGTGCCAGGCTGTCGCAGGTGGCGGTCACTTCTACTGAATCTTCCGATATCCGCGTCACATTCACCGTCGCCTGCCCGCTGCGCCGGCTAAAGCCTGTGCCCACCGGTATCGCTTCCAGCATCCCGGTCGGGAAGGTGGTCTGCGCCACGCTGGGCGGTACGGGTTGCTGTATCAGCGCGAATCCTTTTACGTCCTGCAGACTGTCGCTTACTTGGGTGGATGCCGTCATCCGCCCCGGACCTCTGCAGCTCGTTGTGGACAGGGCAATCGTTCCAGTGACGACAAGAAGTAGCGCGAGCCACCGTGCGGTCCAGTCGGGCGATGGCCCGGTAAAGTTTTCTGTTTTCATTGATAGCGTTCAATAAGTCCGAACGGAGATTCTAGGAATATCACTTTCGCTCAAGTCCTGGACAGGGATGGGATACGTCGTGTTGTTTATAAGCACGTCCGGGTCTCCGCCTATATCCACCATACTCACTTCTACCAGCCTGCATTTGGTAACGGTGGGACGTGTCTGCCCGGGTTTCAACAGTTCGGGGGCATCACTCAGAAGATGGGCTACGAAATCCGGGAAAAGCGCTACGAACAAGCCTTGAAGTACCTGAAGGATATACAGGCAGGAAACGTAACTCCGGACATCCCGACCCTCACCGGTCCCAAAGGAGAAGAGGACTACCACAACCCCGTGCGTTACGGGTCGGCCGAAAAGAACAATTATATCTGGTAAGATTATGGCAAACAACTATAAGAAACAAAACCCGATGAAGATAGGTAAAGTAAACCTGTCCGACCCACGGGAAAGGCGACGGGTTGGCAAAGTATCGGTAGAACTGCAACTGCAAACCGAAGCGCTCACCAAGAAAGACCTGCGCAACTGGCGCAACGCCTGGCAGCAAGCCATCAATGTGGAGTACCCCAACCGGGTGACGCTGTATGATATTTATGGCGATGTGGATGTGGATATGCACCTCACCGGCTGCGTGGGGCAACGCAAGGGCTATGTCATGAACAAGAGCTTCCGCATCGTGAACCGTGCGGGAGAAGAGAACCCCGACCTGACCAGCCATCTTCGAGTCGCCCTGGTTCAAGGAGTTCATGCGCCTGGCACTGGACAGCATCAACTGGGGGCACTCGCTCATCCAGTTGGGCGACATCATCGTGGTGGATGGCGTGCCTGCTTTCAACAATGTGATGTTGGTTCCGCGCCGGCATGTAATACCCGAATACGGCGTGCTCGTTATGCGCCAGCAAGAAACCTGGCAAAACGGATTCGACTACCGCCACTCCGACATGGCCGACTGGATTGTAGAGGTAGGCGGCACCCACGACCTGGGACTTTACTTGAAGTGCGCCCAGCACACCATCCCGAAAAAGAATGTTTGTGCCTTCTGGGACATGTTCTCCGAAATCTTCGGCATCCCCTTCCGTGTGGGTAAAACCACCAGTCGCGACGCCAAGGAGCAAAGCCGCATCGAAAAGATGCTCGGCTCGATGGGTGCGGCAGGCTGGGCGCTCTTCCCCGAGGGTACGGAGATTGAAATCAAAGAATCCACCCGTGGCGATGCCTACAATGTGTTCGATAAACGCATAGAACGTGCCAATTCCGAAATATCCAAAGGGGTGCTGACGCAAACCATGACTACCGACAACGGCGCCAGCCTTTCGCAAAGCGAGGTACACAAGGAGATGCTGATGAACCTCATCAGTACCGATGCCGACATGCTGCGCGATATAGTTAATTTCCAGCTCATCCCCAAGATGATAAAGCACGGATTTCCGTTGCGCGGCTACCGCTTCGACTGGTACGAGGGCATTGACTTCACACCCGAACAGCAAGTGCAGTACGAACAAATGCTGCTGGGTGAGTTCGAGATAGACCCGAAATATTTTATTGACAAGTACAACGTGCCCATCATAGGCAAGAAAGAAGCCGCTCCGGTGGTGGTACCCGAAGTTGGTACTACGAAGAATGACAAAAAAGGCAAGGATAAGCAGCAACTGGCAAAGCCTTTTTTCGATTAAGCCCTTCTGATTACGAAGGGCTGCACAGCCGGGCACAGTTCGCTTATTTCGGTGGTAATATGCCACTGGCATCATCCGGTGAAGAAGATACAGATGTAGACACAGCCAGTGTTGAAGCCGGCTTCGTCCTCCTGATGGCATGGCTGCACCAGCAAGCGGAATTCAGTCCCGAATTGTTGAAAGCGGAAGAGGTGCAGAAATTCATCCGTACGCATGCTGAGGTGCTGGACAATGCCGTTGATTACACCATCCGTCAGCGTCCGTTGGATGATATCAGTGTACTGCGCCTGAAGGAAAGCAATTTCGTGTTCTCCGGTTACAAAACCTTCCATGAACTGAACGAAGCCTTCCCTTCGCTACTCGATGCCGACGGCAATAGAAAACCCTTTGAACGATTTTTAAACGACGTTCAAACGGTGAACGAGAAGTACAACCGGCTATACCTGAAAGCGGAATACAACTTCGCCATGTCATCCGCCGATATGGCCGCCAAATGGCAAGCTTGGTGGACGGATGAGGACCGGGACCGTTATCTGCTGCAATACCGTACCGTGGGCGACAAACGTGTGCGCGAAAGCCATAGGCTGATGCATAACATAACGCTACCCATTACTTCACGGTTCTGGGACTATTACCTGCCGCCAAATAATTGGAATTGCCGTTGCGCCGTGGAGCGTGTCCGCCGGGACAAGTACCCCGAAAGTAACGAGCAGCAAGCCATGAACGCGGGCAGCCAGGCAACGGCAGGCAGGCACCAGGAGATGATGCGGTTCAATCCCGGAAAGCAGATGGCATGCTTCCCAGCGTACAACCCTTACACGATATCGAAGTGCACCGCCTGCCCGGGCAGACCGGGAGCAATGCAGCTGGCAAGGGTGCCGAAGAATGAACTGTGCGCAGCGTGCAATATTTTAAGGGAAATGAGGACTATGAGTGCCAAAGCTATCAGGAAACAGGCTAAACCTCTACAAGGGAAAACTATCGGTAATCCTGATTTTTCCAAACCTATAACCATTTCTGGAAAAGGCATCAAGGAGTGGAGCAATCAGCCGCACATGCACTATTTTGAGAAGAACAGTATGCTGCTCGATATAGAGAATGTACTGAATGAGTCCAAATACCTGGGTTCTTTGGATTATCATAAAAACGAGGACGTGATGGCTTCACATATATTTGAAACAGAAGTAAAGGGTGACAAGTCGTGGATTATAGCCAGAGAATATAAGTGGGGGGAGGTTGTTCTGCACAGTATTTCGGACAGTCCGAAAATGAAAGAGCTTCTAAAAAAGAAATAGCAAAGAAACCCATACACTCGGAACTACAATCCGAAGCGGTATTTCAATGCTACTCTTTTGCAAAGATACAGTTAATTCTTTAATAAACAAGTATTATGGCGCAAAATTCAAACATAACCAAGGAACTTGATCAGAAAGTGAAACGCTTCATCCGGTTGACACTGAAGGACATTAGAGTGGACTTGGAAGAAGAGTTCGACCGAAATTTTGAGCGTGAAGCCTTCTTCAACGAAGCTTGGACACGGAGAAAACACAACGATGATGAAAGCCGCGGACTGCTGACGCAAAGCGGAAAACTGCGCCGTAGTATCAAGAAAGAAGCCACTACCACCGACCACAGCGTTATCTTCACCAGTAGTGTGCCATACGCCGCCATTCATAACGAGGGTGGTACCATCACCGTGACCCGACGAATGAAAAAATACTTCTGGTACCGCTACCTGCTTATCATGGGTAGTAAACGCAATCGACCGGACAAAGACCCACTTTCCCCAAAACTACAACGCAAAAAGAATGGAGAGTTGCGCAACAATAAGAAGAACCTAGAGCTGACCGAAGAAGCTAAGTTCTACAAATACATGGCCCTAAAGCGTGTAGGCAGCAAGATAGTCATCCCCAAACGCCAATTCATAGGCATGCACCCCGAAGTAGAACGTATCATTCAAGAAATTATAGAAACTAACAGCAAAGAATTATGAGAAAATTCCTTTACCTCAGCATCATCGAGAAGCTGAAACAACTCACAGACCCGCATGGGAACCCAGTTATCCGCACCTTCGACCTCTGGAACGAGCAAGTAGAGTTCATCGAACAGGAAGAAGCTTTCGACACTCCCGCCGTCTTTATCGAATTTACACCTGTGAAATGGAATACCCTTGGCGGTGGCGTCCAGCGTGCCGAAGTCACCATCCGCCTGCATATCATCAATGGGTGGGACGGCAGTGCCCGGGACGGCAGCCTCTATCAGCAGCAAAGCCTGGACCGCTTCGACCTGTTGGACCGCATCGACCATCACCTGTTCAACTTTGCGGGTAGCAACCGGCAGACGGACTTCAACATGTTCCGCCGTGTGGGAAGCAGCACCAACCACAACCACGAAGAACTGGTAGAGGATATCAGCGATTACACATGTATGGTGATGGATGCTGTCAGAAAAGAGTGAGTTGTGCCCGCATCTCCTGTTGCCGGGCTATGATGCGCGGATCTGCGCTGGCATTGATGATATTGTAGAAAGTCTTCTCGCAGATATGATACTTCGGCCAAATGTAGCGGCGAAGGATTTCACGGTTGCTCAGTCCGCTCCGCGAATGCTCGTCGTATATGCGCACGATGTCTTTCACCCGAAGCGCATAGCTGCAACCTATAATCTTTGACCGGTTTTTCTTCATATATCCCGAAAACTTTTACTGATTACCCTGAAACTGTCTGATTACCCGCTACAAAAATAATTATAAATACACATTAATGCAACTTATCAGACCAAAATGCACACAAACAGACTTGTCTCCGCCTGTTTACACCACCTTTGCTGTGTCAATTCGCGAAACGACACAAGCAAATAATTAATCATTAAACATTAAAACAATGAGTGTAAACTATTCCCTTGCTCACATGAGCACCAAGCCGGGCGACGACACCGCCCCCAAACTTTATTACGCCAAGGCGCAGGCCGCGGGCGAAGCGCCCCTGCCCGATGACGGAGGCAACACCGGAGGCGGCGGCTCCGACGGTGACGAGAACGACAACCCGCTGGGCTAAGAAAACTACTACATAGTAGCGCAGCAACTACTACTAAGTAAATGACCAACTACCCGTAAGTAGCCGACCGGTTACTTGCGGGTAGTTTTTTTATGCCGCCGCAGCGCGGCCTTTCATTCTTTCATTATTAATTCTTAATTTGCAAAGCACTATGAACGCAATCTACATGAGTGACCTGGCACAAGCCTACTTCCTCAACTCCACGACCCGCAGCGCATCGGCACAGCTGCACCGCTGGATACAACTGAACCCGGAGCTGCAAACCCGGCTGGAGGAACTGCACTACAAGCCCCGGCAGCGGGCATTGACGCCGCTGCAACACGAGGCGATAATAGAGTGCCGGGGAGAGCCGGGGGAGTGACCATCTTACTGATGCCGGGAAGATGGTACAAAAAAGGAGGTGTGTCAAAATGCACACCTCCCTATCGTCATGTAAACAGCCCTATCTATATTCCGTCTTTTATTCGTTTACCGTAGGCCATCCCGGATTCTGCGTCAATTGTTTATTTAACAGTAACTGTTCAGTAGGAATGCAATAAAGGTAATACTTGTCATCCCAACCCTTGCCTTGTACTTTAGGACTCGGCTGTACATAGATATAACCTTCGGTCAATGTTTCATCCTTCAACCCGGTCGCTTCGTTCAAAATGCCATTTGTATTCCTATTGTATAATTCATCATTTTTGCTCCACCACATACCTTTTTCCTGACGGTTGATAAAATAAGGAGCCTTGGCCCAACGGCGCACGTCGTAGAATCCGAATCCCTCTCCCATCAACTCCACGATACGCTCACGACGAATCTCCCACAACAGAGGCGGTACTTCATAATCGTCCATATTGCCGGTCCAGTGTGGATTGTTGCCTTTATCACGGTTCGGATCAAAACCGGCATCGATATCAGCTACTGTCATATCAGCCACACCGGCGCGCTTACGCAGTTTGTTGATGGAAAAATCTGCTGCCGCTTGATCAAATTGCCCCAGTTCGCAAGCTGCCTCAGCATAATTCAGTATAGCTTCTTCCACTTTAAAGATCGGCTTGTCTGATTCGCATATGGACGAATTGTTGTTGCTTAACTCCCAACAATTGTAGTTTTTCCATAAATAGTATCCGGAGGAAGTGTTGCAGGGACCGTTATCCCCTCTCAGATTAGGCATTTTTTTGATAAGATTGCCCGCGTTCCAGTTACTGATAGGCAAGCGTTTCATTTGTCCCGCCGTGCCCGGATTCGCAACAGTCACATCAGCTCCCATAATATCTATAAACTTACGATATTTAGAATCCTTTGTATTGTATCCCCATTTACAATTTGGATTTTCCACAGGCTTGTTCTCGCCTCCTTCTATAACAGAATAAGGTGGGGTCACCGTATGGTAGAGACGCGGATCACGGTCGGTAAAGATGTCATAAATATCCCTGCTTCCCCCTTTATACTGCGTGTTGTTGGCATTGGCTATAGGGAGGCCGTTTTTCGTCAAATACATATCAGCCATATCCTGTGAAAGTTGGTAAACGGCTTGGTCATTGCGCTCACGGAAATTGAACATGGAGGTCAAGTAGTTGGTTTTGAATTCCCTATACAGTATAACCCCGGGTACATCGGCCAAATCAGGAGAAGTCCACATCTCTCCATACCCGGCAGCCGGCTGCCCGTCTGTTCCTGTATAGAGAGCAGGGTAGGTTTCTATCAGCTCTTTGGACACACGGACACATTCTGTCAAGTATTTTTCAGCGTCACCCAGCTTATGATACTTCCTCCAGGTTCCTTCGCGTAGCGCAAAACGCGACAACGCCATCTGTACACATGCCTTGTTAATGGCATTCTTTCCATCCTGGCTGGTAAAGTCACCTATATGTTCCTCCGCCCATTTCAATCGTGTCAGGATATTGTCTGCGACCTCGTCCCGAGGCGTACGAGGTCCATAAGGCTCATCGGTATCCGGGTTCAGCACCTTGTCAATCCAAGGCACATCACCGAAGCGGTTAATTAGTTCCATGTACCAGAATGAATGGAAAAAATAACCAACGGACTGCCAGTGCTCTTTTTCACTGGTGGGCATAGCCGAGTTTTCCAGACCTTTCAGCATAAAATTAATCCGATAGATATAGCCAAAATCCCAACCGTTTCCGGAAGAAGACGGACCGACAGCCTGGAATGCATAACTGTTATACCCTCCCTCAGCACGGCTAGACAGATAGCCGGCGTTACGGTCACCGTTATAGACAGAGGCATATCCGTGACCATTCGGGGAAGTCGCAATGGTAGTATTGTACAACATTTCGTAACAAGGCCACATATAGGCTTGTACCGTCTGGTAAGAATCGAAAGCCGTTACCTCGCTGATGGTGGTGGTAGGAGCTTTGTCCAAAAAACTGTCGTTGCAACCGGCGTTGCCCAAAGCAAGTACCGCAATAGCTGTATATTGGATAAGTTTCTTCATGATCAATCTATTTTTATTTTTGTTAAAGGGTTACATTAAAGCCGAATGAGACGGTACGATAAAAGGGATATCCCCAGCTGAGCCGTTCCGGGTCGTACCCGTCCGGCAATGAACTGATAGTTGCCAGATTCTCTGCGCTGACAAACAGTTTTAGACCGGAAAGTGATATTTTGCTGACCAGCGTGCGCGGGAAAGTATATGCCAAAGTAACATTTTTCAGACGCATATAGGCACCATTCTGCAGGTACTTGGTGGAAACACGCTGGTTAGAACCGGCATTCTGCATGTTGTCGTAGATACGGTACAATGATGCATTCGGTTTTTTAGCCACCCAATATTCACGGTCGTTTTCGGTATATTGCCCATTACAGCTTCCCATTGGTTCCCAATAATTAGTTTGGTTATAATATACGGGATAATAAGCTTTCCCACTACCTCCGAATGGAAAAAGAGACATGCCTCCGATCCATACGTCACGTTTGGCGGTTCCCTGTAAAATAGCACTTAACGAGAATCCCTTGTAACTGACCCCTAAATTGACACCGAAGTTATAGCGCGGAGTGCTGTTTCCGATTACTTTCTGGTCACCCGGACTGCTCACCGTGTTCAAGCCGCTGTTAATCTGATTTTCACCCCGATCGTCATTCAGGTTGACAAACTTTTCATCACCCGGACGGGGATTGACACCTTCAATGGAGGGAACCCCCTCATTCAGTTTCCATGACCCAGGAGCGTCAAAATCATCAATGGTATAGTAACCGTCACTCACATACCCCCAGATTTCTCCCAAGACACGTCCTTCATAGTAAGCATTGTTTGTGAAAACTTTATCTTCGTTGTTGGTATATTTGGTAATCTTTGATTTATAATCATAGAGATTGAACCCTACATTGTACTTCCAATCTCCAATCTGATCCCGCCAGTTTACAGCAACCTCCCAACCACGTGTACGCATGTCGGCCGCATTTCTCATCGGAGCACTTGTACCGACTACGGCGGGCAGCTGGATGCCGGCAATCAACATGTCACGAGTGCTCCGTTGGTACCAGTCAAACGTCATTTGCAGACGGTTGTTAAGCAATGAAGCATCAAAACCAAAATCAAGGGTCTCAACGGTTTCCCAAGTAAAAGAATCAGAAATTAATCCAGGAACAGTGATGTAGGTTATAAATTCACCGTCTTTCAACCAATAATTGCTGTTGCCTACCGGTTTCATGGTAGAGAAATACTGGTAGTTGGCTATGTTCTGGTTACCGATCTGTCCCCATGAGGCGCGGAGTTTCAACTCGCTGACATAGTTCTGTATCTTTTCCATCCATGATTCCTTGGCTATGTTCCAGCCTAGAGAAAAAGAAGGGAAGAAGCCGAACCGGTCATTCTTGGGAAACTTGGAGGAACCGTCATAACGTCCGTTGGCCTCAAACAGATAACGGTCCTTATAACTGTAGTTGACACGATAAAATGCACCGCGGATAGCATAGTCTTCGTAAGAATTGTTGGTAATCACCTGTCCCGTGGCACTGGTGAAGGAGGGAGCGCTTGGGGCAATCATGTCATGCGCTTCAACTGTCAGCCATTTGTTCTGCTTACGTTCCTGGTTGAACCCACCCATTACTTTGAATACATGGTTGTCCTTGATATTGAAACTATAGGTTCCAAATATATTCAGTGCATTATAATCCACGTGCCCCTCACTTTGGTACAGATAATCAGAAGTGGTGGAGACATTTGAGCCCAGCTGTTCTGTAGTGTATTCCCATTTTTTCTGATAATAGGAATCCTGGTAGTTCTTGCGATCATAAGTGTATTCTCCTACAACCTCCAATCCCTTAAAAGGGCGCAGGATAGTACGTAGATAGACACGGGCATTGTCTGTGTCGGTCAGCCACGGATTGTTGATGCGGATTTGATTTTCCGGAGTAATAAGAGGCAGATCCTTACCTATACTGGTATTTACTGAACCGGGCATAATGCCTGAAGGATAGAATGAAATATGGTTCATCGCATAGATACCGTCACCTGACCCTTGAGGCTGGGAACGGTCAGCCACGGTGTAGCGGATGTCTGCTTCCTGTGTCAGCCAGTCGGTAATCTCGGCACCGAGGAAAGAAGAAATGTTCTTGCGCATATAGGTATCCTTGCTTTCAATCAATGGACCATCCTCTTTTGTGAGACCAGCACTCAGGCGGTAGCGTAACTTCTCCGTCCCTCCGGTTGCAGTAAGATTGTGGGTCTGCATGAAACTGGTTTCTTGGAATGCTTTATAAACATCCTTTTCATTAAGGTAATACGGTGCACCGTCTTCACCGATATAGATACCGTCTCCGACAGTAGGATAGTCTCCGGGATTTTGTTTGTAGCCGGCAAGATATTCACGCCATTTGGACACTGAGCCATTTCCTGCATAGTATGTCTCAGAAAAACCTGCTGCCTGGTAAGCTCTCAAATACTCATCCAACGAAGCCTGTCTGGGACTGTTGATAGAACTTTGAAAGCCGAAATTGGCATTGTAGTTCAGAGAAAACTTATCCCCTTTCTTGGCTTTCTTGGTAGTGACCAGGATGACGCCTGCCGCAGCACGCGCCCCATAAATGGCTGACGAGGCAGCGTCCTTCAGCACGGTAACACTTTCAATATCTTCAGGATTCAGCAGGTCAATCTCACCTTCAACATTGTCAATCAATACCAACGGGTTCATGCCGTTGATAGAAACCGTACCACGGATGTTGAACGTTTTAGACTCACCGGGTGAGGAGCCACCGCTTACGGTAAGTCCCGGCATGGAACCTTGCAATGCATTTTTTACGTTGGTCACGGGACGATCTCCCAGCACTTCGTCCATTTTCACCTGCGATACTGAACCGGTCAGATTGGCTTTCTTCTGTGAGCCGAATCCTACTATCACGACTTCATCCAAAGTTTGCGTGTCTTCCTTTAAAATCACTGTTATAGGAGCGCCGTTCCATATAGTCTCTTCAGAAGTGTATCCGATGAAAGAAATCAGAATGACATCCCCCTTGTTGACATTGTTGAGTGAGAAATCACCATCCAAACCGGTAATAGTACCATTAGTTGTCCCTTTTACTACTACAGATGCACCGATCACAGGTTCACCGTTCTGATCCACCACAGCACCTTTGCATACATCATTCTGTTGTATCACTTTGATGCCTGTTGCATGTGAGGCAACAGCAGCACCGACAACTCCCGTAGAGGCTCCCATAATTAACAACGTTAGGCAGGCTGAACTAAATTGTTTTAGCATAATTGTGTTTTTTACATTAATAATAAGGTTAATTGATACACTTTCCAAGTTCTTTTAGAACTATACTTGACGTGTATATTTCTCTTAAAAGAAAACCAAGAAGGATAGTAAACATCGATTGGGACATAGAAAGATATCCATTGTTCTACCGGAAAATATATTTATTCTGCTACATCCATGGCTCTATATATTCTTTTATTGATTTTAACGTAAAGTTTGTCATAAGCCAACCACTTACATAAATATAATTTATCAATGTGAATAAAATGGAAATTAGGAGAGACATCTATTTATACATAAACAGTATATGCGAATTGATTAGAAAACATTTTCATTAAATATGTTTAGATAATGAAAATATTATTATATTTGCAGCGGATATTATACTTTTATAAGTAGAGTTCTAAAAGGACTTGGTTTCAAAAGCACAAAAGTAAACAAAAAGACTTATCTGTAGTTTTAAATGCCATCATTGTATTCTGGCAAATTGAATTCCCAATATAAGATTGTTCAAAAGAAGTTTCATATAGAAATGATACGTATCACACCTCTTAAATAACAGGAATATTAATAATCTACTTACAACTGTAAATAAGGTATTTTTTTCTGTAAATGAGGTATTAGGCAACCGACTCCCGTTTTGTAATTTTGCCCCCAACAAGACGAATGACTTTGAACAAGCTATATATAAATCATATCCATTTACTTAACTAAATAATATATCGTATGAAAAGAATTGCATTATGTATGACAGCAATCGCAGTGTTGTGTATCTCTGCACACGCACAGAAACAGAGTAGCCAAACATTGGTCGCCTATTTCTCGGCTACGGGAACAACGGAAAAAGCAGCCAAACTCGTAGCGGAAACTACTGGCGGGACACTCTTCAAAATACAACCGGCCCAAGAGTACACCGCCAATGACTTGAACTGGCATAACAAATCTTCACGCAGCAGCGTAGAAATGGCAGATGCCCAATCACGCCCTGCATTAAGTGTCCGGCCGAAGAACTTTATCGGCTATGATACTGTTTATATCGGTTTCCCTATCTGGTGGAACCTGGCTCCGAGAATCATCAATACATTCATAGAAAGCAATGATTTGGCAGGCAAGACAGTCATTCCATTTGCCACATCGGGCGGAAGCGGTATCTCCAATGCCGAGAAAGAACTGCGGAAATCCTATCCTGACCTGAAGTGGCAGAAAGGGAAACTGCTGAACGGTGCAACCAAGGAGGACATTCTTTCTTGGAGCAGGAAGTAATAATGGTCAGACAATCCGTAATCCATATACAAACTGCCTGCAAAGACGGCAGTATCTTTGCAACGATAATCAGAAACTTTAATTAAAAACGATTCAATATGTATTTAGAAAACATCAATTCCCCGGCAGACGTAAAAAAGCTGTCATATAAAGAACTCAACGACTTAGGCAGTGAAATCCGTACATCACTGCTGCAAAAGCTAAGCGAGCACGGCGGGCATTTCGGTCCGAACTTCGGAATGGTTGAAGCCACCATTGCCCTGCATTATGTATTCAATTCCCCGAAAGACAAGATCGTATTCGATGTGTCGCATCAAAGCTATGTACACAAAATGCTGACCGGACGTAAAGATGCCTTCCTCTACCCCGAACGGTATGATGACGTATCCGGCTATACCGAACCGCAGGAAAGCGAACATGATTTTTTCGTTATCGGGCATACTTCCACCTCAGTCAGCCTGGCAAGCGGACTCGCCAAAGGACGAGACCTGACCGGAGGCGACGAAAACATCATAGCCGTGATTGGCGACGGTTCATTAAGTGGAGGTGAGGCCTTTGAAGGCCTGGACTATGCGGCAGAACTCGGCACAAACCTGATTATCATCGTCAACGACAACCAGATGTCCATTGCCGAGAACCACGGAGGACTCTACCGCAACCTGCAGGAACTGCGTGAAAGCAACGGAGAATGTGAATGCAATTTCTTCAAGGCCATGGGGCTGGACTATACATACGTTGCGGACGGCAATAATATAGAAGCACTGGTTGCAGCCTTCTCTACCGTAAAGGATATCCAACATCCGGTAGTGGTACACATCAATACCGTGAAAGGCAAGGGTTATAAACCTGCCGAACTGGATAAGGAAGCCTACCATTGGCGCACTCCGTTCGATGTTGAAACCGGCAAGCCGAAAGTAGATTACGGCAATGGGGAAAACTATGCGGATATAACCGCACGCTACCTGTTGAAAAAGATGCGGGAAGACAGACGTGTGGTAGGTATCACTTCCGGAACGCCTACCGTAATGGGATTTACTCCGGAACGCCGTAAGGAAGCGGGCAAACAGTTTGTGGATGTCGGCATCGCCGAAGAACATGCCGTAGCTTTGGCATCCGGCATTGCCGCCAACGGCGGAAAACCTGTTTACGGGGTATATAGTACCTTCATCCAGCGTGCTTACGACCAGCTTTCACAAGACCTCTGCATCAACAACAATCCGGCTGTCCTATTGGTATTCTGGGGGTCCTTGTCCGCCATGAACGATGTAACCCATCTCTGCTTCTTTGACATTCCACTTATCAGCAACATCCCCAATATTGTCTATCTGGCACCGACGTGTAAAGAGGAATACCTTGCCATGCTGGAATGGAGCATGCGGCAGAACGAACATCCGGTTGCCATCCGTGTGCCTGCAACAGAAGTGACCGGCTGCCATGAAACGGTAGATACCGATTACAGCGAGCTCAACCGTTACAAGGTGGTCCGCCGAGGTTCGAAGGTAGCCGTGGTAGCCTTAGGCTCGTTTTTCGGACTGGGAGAGTCTGCCACTGCCATGCTGAAAGAGAAAGCAGATATCGATGCAACGCTTATCAATCCCCGTTACATCACGGGCGTGGACGAGCCCCTTATGGAAGAATTGAAAGCAGGACACCAGCTTGTCGTCACGCTGGAAGACGGTGTGTTGGACGGAGGTTTCGGTGAGAAAATCACCCGCTACTATGGCGCCGCCGACATGAAGGTCCTCAATTATGGCGCCCGGAAAGAGTTTACAGACCGCTTTGATGTGCAGGAACTGCTGCGCGCCAACCGCCTGACAGACGAGCAGATCGTGGAGGATATACTGTCCATTGTTCACTAACCCACGGACACAGCCGATGAGGGATGGACTCCAAGACCTCACGATTAACTTTGTTCAACGCTTGTGAATATCCGTTCGCAGTGCGCGAATATATATTCAAAGCCTGCGAATATCCGTTCACAGGCTTTGAACAGAGTATACTCCTTATATAAAACATCTTTTCTTCCTATACCTGGAACTTTTTCTCCTAACAGCGTCGCACTTTTTACTTAATCCCATTTCATGTCACAGCAGATGGCGTGACTTCATTTCCAAGTACTTGTTTATCACGTTGACGGAAAGATTCCCGGGAGTGGTCAATAAAGAATATATGCCATGCTGTTTCAGCGTGGAAACAATCAGCCGTTTCTCGAAAATAAACTTCTCGGCAATGACGTGGCGGTAATAACCTTCCGTATCCTTTGCCGGTTCTTCGATATAGGCTTTCAAATCGGTATCTTCAAAAAAGACGACAAGCAGACGGTGCTGGCGGTTCAATTGCCGCAAATAGGGCAACTGGCGGTTCATGCTGCCCATCCCGGAAAAATTGGTATAGAGTATCAGGAGGCTGCGCTTATTCACACGCTTGTTCAGGCATATACACAAGGAAGAGAAATCCGTCTCGCCGAAAGACGTCTGCTGGGCATACAGCTGCTCAAGCAACGCCTGCATCTGTCCGGGCTGCCTGGAAGCAGGTACAAAAGTATCAAAATGTTCATCGAAAGTGATTAAACCAGCTTTGTCCTCCTTACGCATGGCCATGTACGAAAGAACCAGCGAGGCATTGATGGCATAGTCAAGCAAAGTCATCCCATGGAATGCCTGTTGCATAACCCGCCCTTTGTCTATCACATTATAGATTGGCTGGGAACGTTCATCCCGGTACACATTGACCATCAGTTCATGCCTCCGGGCGCTTGCTTTCCAGTTGACCGTGCGGTAGTCGTCCCCTTTTACATACTCCTTTATCTGCTCAAACTCCGTATGATGCCCTACCTTGCGGATACGTTTTATCCCCAACTCCGTGAGATTGTCATTGATAGCCAGCAACTCGTAGCGGTGAAGCATCAGGTAAGAAGGATATACTTTGATATCCAGAGGAGATCCGCAGGTATAACGTCGGGAAAGCAAGCCTATCCGGGTGGTTGCAAATACACGGATTCGACCGAAAGAGTAAACTCCCCTGCGGGTGGGACATAAACGGTAACTGACGGTTTTCCCCTCGCCGGGCAACAGTTGCAGCCCGAAGCGGACATTGCGCCGCTGAAACACGAAAGGTATTTCATCGATGACTTCCACGGCAACCGGATACGGGTAACTGCTCTCCACACGTATATCCACCGGATTTTCATCCCCATTGGAAAAACGGGCGGCACAACGGCGGAAGGCCTTGATTCCACGAGTGCGGTAAAGCATATACCCATCCGCCAGTACCACCAGGCACAGGACAAGCAGTCCCCACTGCCCGATGGCAAAGAAAGGGATAAAAGCATATCCGGCACCCGTCAGAAGGATAATCAGAACCAAGACAATATAGAAACGGCGGTTTAAATACATTATTTGGGAACTTCCACTTTATCGATCAGACGTTGCGTTATCTTCACGGGAGAATACCCCTCCATCTCCGCTTCCGCAGTCAGGATGAGACGGTGCTGAAGCACATACGGGGCCACGGACTTGATATCTTCCGGTGTCACAAAATCACGGCCCTGCAACAAAGCATACGCCTTTGAGGCCTGCAACATGGCCACCGACGCACGAGGGGAAGCTCCCAGATAAACAGACTTGCTTGTCCGGGTCTGCTCTACAATCAAAGCTATGTACCGGAGCAAAGTCCGATCTACAAAGACCCGGTCCATCAGGCGGCGCAATTCCAGGAGTTCGGCTTTCGTAATGACGGGAGTTATATTTTCCAGTTTCACCAGAGAAGCATTGGTATGGTGGCGTTCCAGAATATCCACTTCCTCATCCACCGAAGGATATCCCATCGTTATCTTCATCAGAAAGCGGTCTAATTGTGCTTCGGGCAACTTATAAGTCCCCTCCTGCTCCACCGGATTCTGGGTAGCGAGGATAGTATAAAGCGCTCCCATCCGGTACGTTGTCCCGTCAATGCTTGCCTGTCGTTCCTCCATCACTTCAAACAGGGCAGCCTGCGTCTTGGCAGGTGCGCGATTGATCTCGTCCACCAGTACCACATCGGCAAATACCGGTCCGCGGTGAAAATCAAACTCACTGTTTTTCATGTTGAATACCGTCGTTCCCAATACATCACTCGGCATCAGGTCCGGAGTGAACTGGATGCGGCTGAAGTCTGCGTCAATCAAACGGGCCACCAGACGGGCAAGCAATGTCTTTGCCACCCCTGGCACGCCTTCTATCAGCACATGCCCATTTGCCAGGACGGCGGTCAGCACCAAATCCACCGACTGACCCTGCCCCACTATGACGGAAGCGATCCGGTCCTTCACTTCCTGTATCTTTCCGGAAAAGAGGGTCAAATCCACCCGTTTCTCCATATTCTCTTCCATAAATTCCTCCTTTTATATATGACTGATTATTTCATTCATTTTATCAATATACCGCTTCATCTGTTCTACGGAAATGGGATGTGCCCCATAGATCACCGGTCTGACTTCACGGATAAAGCGACTGATTCCAGAGACTTCCATGCCCGTTTTCTGCGCAATCCTGTCGAAGGAACGTTCATCATCCGCCACCTCCTCCACGTCAACTTGGATTTCCCTTCTCAGCTCCTCGGCAAAGTAAAGGTATTTTTTGCGAACCAAGTCGGCATGGTCTTTTTTCTGATAATATAACGTACCTATCAACTCCATAAATTCCAGCGACTTGTTTTCCGGTTCACGGATGACGGGTATCGCCCGCTGCCTCCTGCGCGCCGTGAATATCATGAAAAGCAGGACGGAAGCCAGCGCCAGGTACAATGCCCAACGGAGCGGCTTTTGTGAAAGGAAATAACGGAAAGGAGATGTCCGTACCTGCCCGGCCTCCTCCATATAGGCTTCGGTACGGATAATGGGCACACCGCCTATATGGGACAACAGCCGGAAGACATAGGTTACGTTATCCTTGTCCAGCACTCCATAGTTCGTAAAAATCAGAGGGGTTGAAACCAGTACGATCTCTCCCTTCCCCCAAGGACAGGACATGGCGACCGGTACCCGGTAAACGGTATCCGACGGAACCGAATCCGTTTGATGCACAAACTCATCAGCCGTAACCGTTCTCTCCGCCAGTCTTTTCATCGGAAGAGAATCAGCCCAAAAGTAAGTGGAACACAGCTGGGGGTAGAAATAAAAAGTCCGTGCCGGATAAACGGCAGAATCCCCCACCCAATGCAAGCTGTCTCTTGACAACAGGGAAGAGGCATATCTCTTGAAGTCCGCCGGATTGAAATAGGAGTAGCTACTTTCGAAGCCTAAGGTATCCTTCAGAAGCCGGCCAAAGGAGCCGGCCGCCAACAGCACCTTGTCTCCCCGTTCGGCCATTCCAAGCAAAGCCCTCACATCCGTATCCGAAAGATGCAGGTTGCCGGCAAGCACCATAATTCCCCTACGGGTTACCGTATCTTCCTGCTCCAGTCGGTAAAGGGTCTCTCCGGATACCGAATACCCGTCCGGCAACGAGGAAGCAAGCAATTCGTCAAACACATGGCATCCGAAAGGCTGCTTGTCACGATGACCGAAAGTCGGTGTCCATACAAACTTCTTCGGCAACCGGCATTCTACCGCAAACATCAGCAGCAAAAAGGCAACAATACCTATCGTAAACCACCGGCTCCCCTTCATGCTTCCCCTCCTTTCCTTATTTCTTCCTGCAAGGCCAGCATCGAATGGAACAATGCTTCCGTTGCCTCAAAGTTACCGTAACGCACCCTCATAAAGTGGTCGGTCAGCTGGCGGAAAGCAGGGAGCCGCACTTCATGCAGGTATTGGGTAGGCGTTTTATAAAGTTGCCAGTCAATGCGTTTCCGGTCAGCAAGCAGCTTCAGTGTCTGCAAATAGAGCAGGCGTACAGCCTCCCTGTAATCGCCGCCGGAAAGCGCCTTTGCCATCCCATCCTCAAAATCAATGCCGTAGATCGTATCTTCCGCTACCGCATAGGGCAAGGCGTCTTTACCGGAGCGCATAAATAGCTCCGGACGCTTCTTATAAACAAACCCAAGCAGCAGGACCAGTATCAGAATAGCCGTACCTATCAAAATCAAATCCGAGTATTCCGATACCAGGCTGTTGCCGAATATCTTGCCCAAGACTTCTCCGAACTGCTCGCTGAGCCACCTCAACAGGTTGATGTCAGGGGCTATCAGCTCGCGGTTATATGCATACGCCGAATCGGACTGCCACGCGGCAACCTGCGCTGTATCGCAAATCAAAGTATCAGCCGGAGAATGAATCATCTGCCAATGTCCTGTCTAAAGTTTATCGAAGTTATCAATGTCACTCTCTACCGTCACATTGTCCAATTTTTCCGAGGCATGCCCGTATTGGTAGGCCAAGCCCACCAACGTGAATATCATGGCAAGATAAGTACCGAACCCTTGGACAATGGCCAACAGATAAAGCACAAAATCATACCCTGCCGAATTTACGGCAGCACTGCCACTCTCGGCAGCCGTAAATATCGTTTTTATGGCAAGGCCGATATACCAGGGCAGCATCGTCACTCCCTGCAGGATAGCGGCAACAAGTCCCATCACTATCATCATTGACAGAATGCCGCCCCAGGTAGCCAAACCCAGACGATAGGATTTCACCAAGGCATCTGTAACAGAAATATCCTCGAACAGGCATACAGGAGCCCACAGCGCAAGCGGCAAAGCCAATACCATAAGACATAACACCAGCAAGAGCACACTGGAAGAGAACAATTTACTGATAACCCCCATGGCCAGACCGGCAAAAACCAACAACAATATACCCAAAAGTATTACCAGAACCAGTTTGCGTACGTTGCGGAGCAATAAAGGTTTCAACACGCCCAAAGTCATACCCTCCAAACATCCGTCCCGTTCCTGGTATGCGCGAACCACCGCATAGACCAGCGAGGTCAACAATACAGTCCCCACCATATAAAGCAACAGATACAAGCCATAGTAAGACATAAGCCCCAACGGAAGAGCCGCCTCGTTATATCCGGAAGCACCGCCGGCCGCGTCACCCCATGCCAATATCCCTTGTGTCAACCCATTCAAGCTCAATGCCTGGACAAGGCAAAGCGGCAGAAGCAGATAAGTGGAAAATTTCAGCAACAGTTTCCAATGCTCTTTGATAAAATCAAAGGACGCGCCCAATTTCTCGCCAAAAGAACGTTTTACGTACAATGCAATTTTAGTTTTCTGTGGTTCCATGCTGTTTTCTGTTTGGTAAATAGATATAGTAGTATAAGATGAACGACAAGGACAGCAGGATCAAAGCGAGGCGCAACAGTTCCGGCAACTCCGTGTGCCGGGTTATGAAGCCCTCTATAAAGCCGGCCATAATGAAGACGGGAACAGTACCCACCACTATTTTCAATCCTCTTCCGGCTCCTCTCCTGAAAGATTCCAGTCTTGAATAAGTGCCGGGAAACAGCCACCCGTTCCCCAAGGCCAATCCTGCGGCACCCGCTACGATGATTGCCCAAATTTCGAGTGTCCCATGCAACCAGATGGCGAGTGTGGACTCCCAGAGCAAGCCATGCTGATAAAAGAACGTCTGAAAAGCCCCCACCATCATTCCGTTGGTAAGAAGCATATATCCGGTGCCGAAACTGGTCAATATCCCCATGGCAAAGCAGTTGAAGGATACCATGACGTTATTCAGTGTAATTCCCAGGAACATAGGGATCTCCGGCGAACCGTCATACACGGCCATCGGCTTGCCGTCGGCAATGTTGGCCAATGTCATATCCACATAGGAATCCCCCAGAACCAAGCGTACAAAATCAGGATCACCGGCTACGGATACCACCCCGACCAGTGCGCTGACAATGAAAATCATCAGTGAGACCAGCAGTTCACGACGTGCATCGCGCATTACCGACGGAATCTCCTTTGTCCAGAAAGTGACAATCCGCATCCACTTCTCACGTTTGTTCCTATAAATTCTATTATGCAGCGCCGAAGCAAGGTTGTTCAGATAGACAGTGATACGGGAAGCCGGAAAATGGGTCTGGGCAAATGCCAAATCGGCGGTAAGGTCAGTATATACGTCGGCAAGCTTGTCGGGCGACAGGTTTGCCGCCTGCTCCACTACTTTTTCCATATCTTTCCATTTATCGATATTCCGGCGAATAAATGTTACTTCCTTCATGCGTGTCTTGAGTATCTGGATAAGTTTTGTCCGAAAGCGGTAACAAAAATAAGAGAATAATGATATATTTGCAATGAAATACCTAAAATATTTAATCGGAAATGACAGAATCCACGATTATTACCGGACAATTTGTCCGTATCAGCCAAACACCCGCCAGCATCGGCGAACGGCTCGTCGCACTGGTCATTGACTATATCCTGATCGGACTTTTCGTGTTTTCAACCGTGACTCTTTTTTCCTCATTCCGTCTCTACTCCGACCTTACTTTGATTATCTTCTTAGTCACCGTTTATCTGCCTGTACTGTTCTACTCATTCCTCTGCGAGATGTTCAATCACGGGCAGAGTATAGGAAAAAAGATCATGAATATCCGTGTGGTAAAGGCAGACGGCTCCACGCCCGGCATCAGTGCTTACCTGCTGCGCTGGCTGCTCTTCCCCATTGACGGTCCATTTACGGGAGGACTCGGGCTCCTGGTGGTCCTGCTGACCAAAAACAGCCAGCGGATGGGAGACCTTGCCGCCGGCACTATGGTCATCAAAGAGAAAAATTACCGCAACATCCATGTCAGCCTCGACGAGTTCGACTATCTGACCCCCAATTACCGGCCCACGTATCCGCAAGCCGCCGACTTGTCACTGGAGCAGGCCAGTGTCATTACCCGTACACTGGAGTCGGACAGGAAAGACCGTACGCGCCATATCGCGCAACTTGCAGGAAAGGTGCAAAAGCTGCTCTCCGTCACGCCCCGTGAAGATAGCCAGGAGAAATTTCTCCAAATGATTCTCCGCGATTACCAATACTACGCATTGGAAGAATAGGCCTGAGTTCCTTGTAAGGGCCTGGATAAGCATAGACTTTAGGCACACACATTCTATTCCGGTCTCGCATGACTACAGTTCAACTATAAATCATTATCTTTGCAGCCAAAAATATAGGAATTGTAATAATCAAAGAAGAAAAGAGCAACAAAGATGAGTACATACAACCTATGCTGCATCGGATATATCACTCAAGATAAAGTAGTTACGCCCAATAGCACCATATATATGCCGGGAGGTACATCTTTCTATTTCGCACATGCCATCAAACACTTAAACGCAGATGATTTCCTGCTGGTAACGGCTCTGGCCGATCCGGACATGGAAATTGTGGAGAATATACGAAAAGAAGGCATCAATGTAAAGGTATTGCCCAGCACACATTCCGTATGTTTCGAAAATATATATGGAGAAAATCAGAATGAACGCACACAGAGGGTCACGGCAAAAGCCGATCCTTTTACCGTAGAGGGACTGCAGGACATCAATGCCCGGATTATCCATTTAGGCAGCTTGCTGGCTGATGATTTTTCGCTGGACGTCATCAAATACCTGTCTCAAAAGGCCTTGCTCTCCGTAGATGTGCAAGGATTCCTCCGCAAAGTGGAGAACGAGAAAGTACTGCCGGTAGATTGGCCGGAAAAGAGGAAAGCCTTGAAATATATCCATATCCTGAAAGCCAACGAAGCTGAAATGGAAGTTCTCACCGGATGTACAGAGCCGCATGAAGCCGCGCTGATGATAGCAGACTGGGGTGTCAAGGAAGTATTGCTGACTCTGGGGGACAAGGGATCGCTGATTTACTCCAAAGGACAATTTCATGAAATTCCCGCTTATCCGGCACTGCAAATCGTAGACGCTACCGGATGCGGTGACACTTATATGGTAGGATACCTGTATATGCGCAACAAGGGGGCTTCCTACCGGGAAGCCGGATGTTATGCGGCCGCCATGTGTACCATCAAATTACAGTCACACGGGCCGTTTTCGGGAACGGAAGAATCCATAAAAACAGTAGCAGGTGTGTCAAAATAAAGATTTAGAACACAACTAACACGAATTACACAACCCCTGCTTTTTAATGACTCCTGATAATCAGCGATTATCAGATTCGCTTTTTTGTGTAATTTGCGTTCTTTTATCAGTTTTGACACACCTCCCAGAATGTATCTCCTTCACTCCCAAACTCAGCAATGCCAATATGACTTTCTGCAACCGGGACCGGACGGAGTATGCAACCAAAAGATAAGATTTATTCTACACTTATTCTTACTTTCCGGTCTTTGACCATCAAATAATAATCACCCGGTTCAAGGAAACGTTTACCGTCACTATCGACAAAGCTCAAGTCACGCTCAGTATCAACATTAAAACGGAACACTTTCGTTTCTCCGGCTTTAATCAACTGCTTCTCGAAATATTTCAGCTCCTTGACCGGACGTGAAATGGAACTTACCGGGTCACAGATAAACCAATGTACCGTTTCCAGCCCATCACGGCTCCCGGCATTGGTTACAGGAATCTCCACCGTCAAAGTCTCACCACGTTTCACCTTGTCGGCAGAAACTTTCAAGTCACCATACTTATAATCCGTATAACTCAAGCCGTAACCGAAATCATACAAAGGTGTACTTGGAATATCCTGATAACGTCCCTGCCGCCCCTCACGGGCAGGAGAACGATGATTATAATAAACAGGAATCTGTCCTGTCATATAGGGGAATGTTATCGCCAGCTTCCCCGAAGGATTCACACGTCCGGAAAGAATGCCGGCCACAGGCTTGCCTCCCGCCACACCCGGCTGCCACATCTCCACGATAGCATCCGCCAGTTTCTCGATGCGTACCAGTTCCAGCGGGCGGCCATTCGCCAAAAGGACAACTACCGGCTTGCCCGCCTCTTTCAGTGCCGCCAGCAACGCTTCCTGTACGGATGGCAACGCAATGGTGGAACGGGAAGCATTCTCACCACTCCAGCCCCGTTTCTCGCCCAGGCAAAGTACAACGACATCCGCTTTCTTTGCCAGATCCAGCGCCTCCGCAAAACCTCCGCGACTCTCATTCTCAAAATCGCATCCTTCCGCATAAAGAATGTCCGCCTTACCTGCAAACTCACGGTGCATGGCATCATAAATACTGCAAACATCTTCCGCCCTTCCATGTGCCGACCAACTGCCCAGCAAATCAGCCCGGTTCTTTGCCATCGGGCCTATCAAGGCAATCTTTTTCATCCCGGATAAAGGAAGGACATTATCGGAATTTTTCAACAATACCATCGTCTCTTCCGCCATCCGCTCTACCGCGCGAAGACTTTCAGGAAGCAAAAGGCGTTCTTCCTGTTTCACCTCTTTTGTATAAGGATGCTCAAATAAACCCAGGCGGAATTTGACACGGAGCACACGACGAACCGCATCATCCACATTTGCCACCGGTACTTTACCTTCCTTTACCAGTTCTGCCAGATGCCGTTGATAACAATTATCTGTCATATCCATTTCGACTCCTGCCATAAAAGCTTTCTCCGCCGCTTCCTTGGCATCGGCGGCCACACCCTGGTTGACAAGCTGTATCACAGACCCCCAATCGGATACGACAAACCCGTCATGCTTCCAACGGTTCTTCAGAATTTCCGTCAAGGTATAATGATTGGCAGAAGCAGGAATGCCGCTGATATCATTGAAGCCACTCATCAGAGTCGCAGCTCCGGCCTTTACCCCCGCTTCATAAGGAGGAAGGTAAGTATCCCACAAAGACTGGCGGGATATTTCAGTATAAACATAGTCACGTCCGGCTTCTGATGCGCCATAACCCACATAATGCTTCAGGCAGGCAGCTACACGCCTGTCCGATGACAGGTCATCGCCCTGATACCCTTTCACGGCAGCCACCGTATATACAGCGGTAGCATACGGGTCTTCCCCATAACCTTCGGCCACACGTCCCCAGCGGCCATCACGGGCTATGTCGATCATAGGTGAAAATGTCCAGTCAACACCGGACATGCGGGATTCCAGGGCCGCTACAGCACTGGACTGTTCAACCAACGCAGGATTCCAGGAACAGGCTTGGGCCAGAGGGATGGGATAAACCGTACGGAAACCATGTATCACATCATACCCGAAGAGGACGGGAATGCCCAAACGCGATTCCTCCATTGCCTTTTTCTGAAGTCCGTTACGCAGCTGCGGATCTGCGTCGAAGTAAATAACCGACCCGATTTCAGCCGGAAGGTTCTTCACAGCCTCTCCCAAATTATTAATATTGTGGTTGAAACCTAATGTATATTGATTCAACTGGTACACCTTTTCTTCCAGTGTCATCCGTGACAACAAGTCATCCACACGTTTTTCCACCGGTGCCCCGGCATCCTTGTACAAAGGTTTGTTCACATCTTTTGCTGACGTCTGCACGCTTGCCGAAGAGATTAGCAAGCTCAATAATAGTACGATTGGTCTTTTTCTCATAATGTATATATTTAAGTATTGTCGTTCTGCTCCCTGGCATAAACCGGATCAAGGCAGTATGTTTGTATGTAAAATGCCGGCTAAAGCAAATCCCCTTCACCAGGAGCATTTGCCTTAGCCGGCATCAAAGATACATTTTCTTTACAGGAAAAACAATTATGCAAACATTATTTCACAACCGGCCCCCTTCGGCTTTTGCGCCTCAGGCGACGAAGCCATAAATAATAGCCGGTCAATGGAAGCGTAGCCCCAAGCAACGCCGCCATAAAAGCCAAGATACGGGTCAACATGCCGCCCCAGCTGCCTACATGAACAGAAAAGATCCATCCCCGTATCTTTGCGGATGCATCAGCCTCCTTGTATAAGGAAGTTCCGGTTATTTCACCGTTACGGGGATTAAATGTATAGCGATCGGCCGCCCGCCGGTTACCATAGCGATTGAAAGCCACCGAAGCCGTCCCTTTGGAAACCGTAATTTGACTGAAATCCGGATTACGGCCTTTCAGTTCCTCATACACCTGCTGCCAATGCCTGTAAGGTGACGAAGGTCTTTCCCTTTTATCCTTGCCTCCCTCGTGGCGGCCTGCCTGTGCCTTGGCATCATGCCCCCCGTTGCCCTGCTGCATTTCCACTCCGAATATTTTATAGAAACCGGCACGATACCAGGAAAAGGACCATGTGAGTCCGGTAAGTGCCATCACCAGGAGAAAAACCAACGCATACATGCCGCCGGCCACATGCAAGCCGTACCAGAAGCGGCGCCAACCTTTATTTGCCGTAATCTTCAGACTGTTCCTCAAAGCTCTCTTTGTACGCGGCCACCAGATAACCAGACCCGATATCAATACAAATACAAACATCAGCGTACTGGTACCGACAATCATTTTTCCCAAAAAGATTCCCCCTCCGGGTTCCATACTGTCCAGCAACCACCGATGCAGCTTGAACATGAGCAGAAAGAACGGCGCACGCTCATACCGGCCCTTTACCTCACCCGTGTACTGATCTACATAGATGGAGGCCCGTCGGGGTTTTGAAAGGTTCACTTGCCAGGCACGTTCCGGATCGGCAAAGACACTGATTCCCGTCACCGATACGCTGTCCGGCAAAGCGGCAGCCACTTTTTCGGCTACCTCACCCATCGGCAGAGGGGCCGCCCCTACTTTCCCTACATAGTAAAGGTCGCGGCGGCAAAACTCCGTTACTTCTGTCTCGAATACCAGCATGGCCCCGGAGAAGCAAATGAGCGCAATCAGAAGTCCGAAGGGAACCGAAAGCCATAAATGTATATTACGGAAAATGTTCTTCATGGGATCTTTATTCCAGTTTACCTATACCGTTCAGTTGGGTCGCATTGACAACCAGCCCTTTGGTAGCCGTGGCATCGGCAGGGGTTATCTTATAGATGGCAGGATTTCCCGAAGTGGTTGTCACGGCGATATAAGCGTTGCCATTTTCTATATACGGAGTATCTCCAAAGCCGGAAACATCACTTGGAATTCCATTTACATAAGTCAAACTACCGGTTGAAACATCAAATACAGCCAGTCGGTTCGCCACTTTATCAGAGGCGGTAATAGCCTTGTCATACATCAGCATCAGGAAATAGTTGCCGGAAATATACCAGGTGCGCAGGAAAGAAGCACCGTTTGCCTTCTCTTCAAGATTATAATAGTAACCGGCATCGAAATCTTCGGCCTTGGTGTCAATACGTACGACTCCGGCAGGCAACGTAGTCTGCTGCCTCACATCACTCGCAGTCTTGGCATAGCTCGGAGAGAATACATATACATAGCCGTCATCAGCACGCCAGACCATCTGATAGTATTGGGACTTGTAGCGTCCGGCAGCGTAACTGATTTTATCCGTCTTGAGCAGTTTCCGCTCCGTCAATGTCTGGTCGGCAAAAATAGCTACCCAACACTCATCAGGGAATTGTGTCCATTGCAACTCGCCTTTCTTGTACTGGCTGCTTCCCGAACCGCCGGACTCCGTCTTTATCAAGCCCTCATTGCCGGGCAATACCCATTTATAACTGCCGTCCTCATGGGTCTGCGCACAGCCATACTGGCTCAACCCCATAGGAGTGGCAGCCGAATAAATCTTGCCGCCCACTTGCTCGATACCGGTCAGTGTCACGAACTCTCCATTCCCCAAGAAGTTTTCCGAAAGGAACGGGGTGTCTTTGGTCACCTTATTCGTTTGATACTCCTGCTTTTCCACATCCAGGTAAGAGACCAGGAAGGATTTGGGAGTATATCCATGATCATCATTCAACTCCGTAGGTCCGTCTCCGGTAGAAGTAGTCATGATGTACTGTTCATAAAACCCGTAAGTAGTGAAACGCTTGGTGTTATACTGTTGGGGACGCTTCTCTATCTCGTTATCCGCATTCATGACAAAAGACTGAGTGGCAGCGTCACTCCCTTGATTATACGTCAATCCATACAGATATTTATTGCCATAAAATACCCAATAACTGGCGCCGTCGTTCACAAGGCCGTTACCGGCAGCAGTAATCTCACCGCTTTCCAGCGACCGGGCCGTCAATAAGACGGGCGTCTTGCCGCCCGACGCGTTCACCGTGGCGGCGATCACATAATTTCCTTTGGAATCGCCGGAATCACCGGGCTTCGGTTCATCGTCATCCGAACAAGCTGTCAAAGCCATTCCGGTCATCGCTGTCGCCAGAAGACCGGCAAAAAAATAATTCTTCTTCATTGTTTCTTCTTTTTTACTATAATTAATACCTGTGCGAATCAGCCCTCAGCGTGTCCTGTCATGCCTACATAACCGCTGACTCGCGTTGCCTGTCATGAAAACTGTCCTGTCAATCTCCGAAATGTACACGTATCTTGCCATAGAATGCGCGTCCCGCCTTCTGGAGGCTGAAATTGTCGTACAAATCTTCATCTGTAAAGTTGCGGCACTCAAACGAAAGATTGTAGCGGCCCTGCTTCAAGCTGTAGCTCAACGTCAAATTGTGGGAAAACTGGTCGGGCACCATGAAATCGTTATTCTTACTGCCCACAGCCTGCGAATAATAAGAGAAGCTGCGCATGTACTGATTGTCGTAGGTCACGGACAATACATTCCCTTTCTTCCAAAGGTCGCGCCAGTAGAAGTTCACGTCGAAATCGGCAAACTGATAGGGTACATTGGGAATACGTGCCTTATAACCCAGATTCTGTACGGAATTTCCCGTGCTGCCAATCTGCCACTTCTCATTGTCGCGCACATTCATCTGTGTAAAGTTACCGCCCACACTCAGCCAGCGGCCAAAGCTATAGCGTGCCGATACATTATATCCTTTTGTCAAGACCTTTCCATAGTTGATATAAGTGGCACCTTCTTTCCCGCCACTCAAATCCTGCACGTTACGCTGGATATAATCTTCTGTATTCCGATATACCACACCTCCCTCCAGATAAACGGAATGTTTTCCGAAACTTCCGGAGTAACTCAAGTTGAAATTGACATTGTCGCTCTTTTCCGGACGGATGCCAATGTCACCGCTTTCCAGGTCCTCGTCACCAAACATTTCCTCGATGGTGGGCAGGCGGAAGGCCTTTTCATAAGAAAGCTTCGCCTGCAGGCCGGGAAGGATGAAATAGGTTCCGGCCGCGCCATACCCCCAGGAATCAACCGTACGGCTGGTACGCACATAGTTGCTGCCCGTACCGTCTTCGGCCATAGGGCCTGCCACGTATTGGCGGTAGTATTTGCCGAATGCCGAAACATTCCATTTGTCAGAAGGCATCAGGCGATAGGACAGACCGGAAATATTCTTGCGGGTCTGTTTGGCAATCGCATCAGTCTGCTCTTCTGCCGCCAGCAACGAAGTATTGTCGCGACGGAAAGTGCTCAATACGTGGTTGAAGGTCAACATGTGTGCACGGGCTATGCGATAGTTCATGGTCAATGTGCCGTTCCAATTGTCATTGTCGGCACGGGAATATTGGCGGGATTGTTCTCCGGGGCTGTTCAACGGATGTTTCTCACCAAGCCAGTTGTACTCGTAACGGGCAGTATCCACATTCGTAGTGGCATTGCGGTTGTAGTTGGCAGTCAGCACCATATCCAGCCCCTTGATTACCAGGTTGCGCTTGCTGTATTCCATCGAAGGCATCAGTGAATGGCCGAAGCGGTGCTTTTCTCCGAAGACAGTCTTCTGGCGCACACCGGTCTGTATGTCCTTGTACATGTGCGAGTAGGTAAAGCCGAACATCAGCCGGTCTGCCCAGCTCTTATCCACCACACCTGCCTTGGCTACAATGGCTTCATTATGATAGGTATCGTTGAAACGTTTCACACGTACCTTCTCACTTTCGTTGAAGCTGCCCGTCTCAAAGTTCTTCACCGGCGCCTCCACATGATAGTCATTGTCCGAATAGTTTTGGAAAGCATTGATTTCATAGCTGAAACCATTCTTGAAAGTCTGTCCGAAATTGACATACGAACGGTGGGTATTGAACGAACCATACGAATAAGAAGCATCCAGGAACCAGTTCCGGCGTTTCTTGTTGGTGACAATATTGATGACCCCGCCAATGGCATCCGTTCCAAAGCCTACGGGAACTACCCCTTTATATACCTCTATACGGTCAGCGAAGTTCACCGGGATATTGTTCAGGCTGAAGGAACTCCCGACTCCTTCCTGCGGCACCCCGTCAATGAATATCTTGACGTGCTTTCCGCTGAAGCCGTCCAGCATGAGCTGCATGTCCGAACCTACCCCACCCGACTCACGAAGCTTCATGCCCGGAGCCTTGGTCAAGGCATCGCTCAGATTCTTCGTGGTGTTCTGCAGTTCCTTAGTATCGACCGCCACCGCATTGAACGCCGACCTTTTCACCCGGCTCACTCCGGTAGAAACGATGGTCACCTCATCCAGCTGTTGTGTCTCGGGAGCAATGGTGATATTCTGCTTCACCCTCTCACCTTCAACCAGCTTTATCTCCTTTTCTACTTTCGTATAGCCTACGGCCGATACAACCAGCGTATAATCACCGGCAGGCGCCTTGATGTGATAGAGGCCTTCCTGATTGGTGGTTCCTCCATAACTTGTCCCTTTCAGATACACGGTTGCAAAATCTACAGTTTCTTTTTCCGTGGAAAGGATTCTGCCCGAAACCATCCCTCCCCCTCTCTGCGAATAGATAGAGAGAGACATCTGCAAAAGAACGAACAGAAGAGAAAATCTAAATGTATATGTTTTCAATTTTATAACGATTATGATGTTGTTAATAAACCGGTGCAAAGGTCTATATTAGCAACCATCCGCACAATCGCTTATTGTAGGTAATTGCATGAAGCCGTATCCCGTATATGTCATACCGCGCAATCACCATTGGTAGGTATTTATCATCCGCGGTGCATGGTCCGCCTTCCCCCGGCCCGGCATCACGAACAGGTTCCGGCATTGCAACGGACTCTTTCCGAAGAAACGATGAAGTAATTCTTCATCGGCTAAAAAGTATTCGTCCGACATCCGTTGCATTATCGTCCGACAGCTGTCGGACGATAATGCAACGGATGTCGGACGATAATACAACAACTGTCGGACGAATAAATCTCAGCAACCGGGAATTTAAAACATAACGGTGCAAAAATTATTCCTTCCGGAACAAGATAATTATCAAAGGAAAGCGCCCTCTCCGCCTATAAGTACCTTATTCCCGGTTCATCAGACGCTGTTCCGCCATCTGCTCGAATTTCGTGCCGGGACGTCCGTAGTTAGCATAAGGATAGATGGAGATACCGCCACGCGGGGTAAAGATGCCCGTCACCTCGATATACTTGGGATCCATCAGACGAATGAGGTCTTTCATGATGATGTTCACGCAATCTTCGTGGAAAGCTCCGTGATTGCGGAAGCTGAACAGGTAAAGTTTCAGACTCTTGCTCTCCACCATCTTGACATCGGGAATGTAACAGATGCGTATTTCCGCAAAGTCCGGTTGCCCCGTGATGGGACAAAGGCTGGTGAACTCGGGACAATTGAAACGCACCCAGTAGTCATTGCCGGGATGCTTGTTATCGAATGCCTCCAATACTTCGGGCGCATAGTCCTGACGGTATTCGGTTTTTCTTCCCAAAAGGGACAATTGGTCTTTCAATTCTGTCATAGTCATATCTTTCTAATAATATCAATGCGGCTTACCCTTTGACGGAAGCCAAATATTTCTCTAATCCCTCTCTGCGCAACGTACATGCCGGACAATGCCCGCAACCGTCTCCCGGAATACCGTTATAACAAGTCAGCGTTTCGTGACGTATAAGTTCGAGCACTCCAAGCTCGTCTGCCAGCGCCCAAGTCTCCGCCTTGTCAATCCACATCAGTGGTGTGTGCAGTACGAATTGCTCGTCCATAGCCAGGTTCAGCGTCACGTTGAGCGACTTGATGAAAGCATCCCGGCAATCGGGATAACCGCTGAAATCGGTCTGCGAAACTCCGGTCACGATATGGTTGATTCCCCGCTCGCGGGCATAGACGGCAGCTATGCTCAGGAAAAACAGATTGCGTCCCGGCACAAAAGTGTTCGGAAAGCTGTCCGCCGGCTTTTCCCGGTCCATCTCCATGCCGGCATCTGTCAATGAATTATGTCCCAGCCGGCCGATGAAGGAGACATCCATTACTTCGAACTCCACACCTGCCTTACGGGCAATCTCCCTTGCCAGCTCCACTTCCTGCCGATGCTTCTGCCCATACAGAAAACTCAGCGCATACACTTTCTTAAATTCACGTTTTGCCCAAAAGAGGCAAGTGGTCGAGTCCTGCCCGCCACTGAATACCACCAAAGCAGTGTCCCTATTCATCTTGTTAAAAGCCTCTCCCCTTGCCCCTCCCCCGTAGGGAGAGGAATAGATATGGCATTGCTAATTATTTGTTTGACATAATCACTGATTTATTTCCCCCTCGCTACGGGTAAGGGGCTTTAAATATCGCCTATTTTCCATACTTTATAGGAGATGCCTTCATCATAGACATCACTCCCGTCTATCCGCTTAATGGCTTTTACCACACGGATGGTCACAGGCAGTATCAACACTTCGTACATGGACTTCAGCAGAATCTGGACACACATCATCACCAGCAACTCCCGCCATGCAATGATCCCTCCGAATGCCACCGGAAAGAAAATCAACGAGTCTGCCGTCTCACCAACCACCGTCGACCAAATGGCACGTGCGGAGAAATTACGCCCGTTGCTTGCCAGTTTCATACGGCTCATCACGTAGGCATTCAGAAAAGAGCCTGCCAAGAATGCCGTCAAACTGGCTATGACGATACGGGGCGCCATTCCGAAGACAAAATTGAAATGTGGCGCACCTTCCCAAAAAGGGGCGGCAGGCAATGCCACGGCTATCAGACCCAACATCACCACAAAAAAATTCATGGCAAAACCGCTCCAGATAATCAGACGTGCCTTGCGGAACCCCCAGACCTCGGCTATGCAATCATTAATGATATAGGATACAGGAAAAACCAACAGCCCTGCCGTTACGGTGATACCGCAAACTTGAATGACTTTTGTTTCAAGAAGATTCGCTGCAATCAGACAGACATTGAACAGAATGCCCAGCAGCATAAAAGGGACGGATACTTTTTGCTTCATACTCCTGTTTTTTACGTGGTGTTCTAGAATACACGACCGCTATTCACGGCATCATACCATTACTACTTAACTATTTACGACGTACGCTTGAAGTTGGCCCGACGTCTGCAACAGGCACTCTCCAACCGTTAATTCGGATGCAAATATACGCTTTCTTCCGTTCCCTCCAAAACCATTTCGAAAATAAGTTGTTGAAAGCGCATTCACCAAAACCTAACTTAAATGAAAACAATCTTAAAAACAATGTTTCTGTCATGCGGCATCGGACTGGCCGCCCCCATGGCACATGCACAGAAAAAAATCATTATCGACGACGAAGCCTCCAACGGCATTGTCATGGTTACCATCGACAAAGCAGGGGACGAAATTATCCGTATCATGAACGAATCGCAACTGTCTTACATTCATGATCCCAAAGCACCGCGCTTCCTGTTGATGGACAAGCAGGGTAAATTTGCCCTGGGCATCGGCGGCTATGTGCGCGCCACCGGCGAATACGATTTTGGGGGGATTGTGGATGACATTGACTTTATCCCCGCCGACATTCCAAACAGCAGTAAAATCCGGAACCAATTCCAGATGGATGCCAGCACAGCCACGATCTTCCTGAAACTGGTAGGCCATACCCGATTATTGGGCGACTTCATTGTATATACCGCAGGCAACTTCCGGGGAGGCGACAAAACTTTCCAGTTGCGCAATGCCTACATGTCATTCCGCAACGTCACGGTGGGTTACACCTATGGTGGCTTCATGGACTTAGGCGCGCTGCCCTCCACTATCGACTTCCAAGGTCCTAATGGCGCCACTTTCTATCGCGCCACCCAACTGGCATATACCTACAAAGGGCTGGAAAACTTCCGCTTCAACGCCTCCGTCGAAGCGCCTGCCGTAGATGGCACTGCCAATAACGGGCTGGAGATAGCCCGGCAGCGCATGCCGGATTTCACCGCTTACGCACAATACGGCTGGAACGGCAACAGCCACTTGCGCATCGGAGGTATCATCCGCAGCATGACCTACACCGGTGCCGACAGCGACAAGGCGTCCAGTGTCACCGGATATGGCGTGCAGGCTTCCACCACTTTCAGCATGGGCAAGAAATGGCAGGCATTCGGACAAGTAAACTATGGAAAAGGGATCGGACAATATCTGAATGACATCAGCAACCTGAATGTGGATATCGTCCCCAATCCGGAAAAAGACGGAAAGATGCAGGCACTGCCAATGTTGGGCTGGTATGCAGGACTGCAATACAACATCTGCCCGAAAGTATTCATTTCAAGCACTTACAGCATGTCACGCCTCTACTCGGAGAACGGCTATCCCAACGATGAGCCCGGCACTTACCGCTACGGACAATACTTTGTAGCCAATGCTTTCTGGAATGTATCTTCCAATATGCAGGTAGGCGCTGAATATCTGCGCGGCTGGCGCACGAACTTCGACAACTCAACGAACCATGCCAACCGTTTTAATTTACTGGTGCAGTATTCGTTCTAATCCAAACACGGATAAATGCAGAAGCCGCCTCAACACAATATTTGAGACGGCTTCTTTTATATATAAATTGAATGATGAAATCTAGAACCGGTAATCAATGCTCAAACCGAACACTTTGTTGGTACGGCTATAAACATTGGTACCACTCAGTCCGGTACCGTTATAGTTTTGAGAAGCTTTAGTATAATCTTCATAAGTGGTCCACATATAACCGACGTTTATAGCAGCTCTTTCTGTCAACTTCACCTTTGCTCCAAAGCCAAGGGTATAAGAATCGCAAGAAAAGCTGGTATCACTCTGAAAGTTGTCCGACAATCCATAATCGGTGATTTGTCCACCGCAACTCAGTGTCAAATGTTTGGTTACATCCCATTCAATACCTGCCAGATACTCGTTGGTTCCCTTCGTCAGATACTTCTGTTTGTCACCGGCCATACCTGCATTCTTGTCATCGTAGAAGTGGTACTCCACGGATGCACGCAGCACCGGAAGGAATTCGTAAGCAACCGCTACGGAAAGCATGGAGGGTATATCGTTCGGAGTATTCACACCGTTTTTATAACCGGCCACCAAAGCCTCTGCCTCATCAGGATAATCCAGTTTATTGGTTTTATTTTCAATATTCATATTAGTCTTAAACTCATACTTGGCCCCGAAGTTCAATTTGTTCCATTTCATATCCACACCTATCACCGGAGTCAGTCCCCAGCCGGTCTGGTCACAGTCCAAAGCCAAAGGCAGCAAGTTCGTATCACCTGCTTTGGCATCCAAGAAGCCCTCGTAACCTCCTGTGAAATAGTTCATACGGCCACCGGCAAAAGCAGAAAGCCAGTCATTGATCTTATAAGTCAGCCCCAACTGTGCGGAATAGATGTATTGTCTGCCGTCCATGGCACTGTTGATTTTATATTTGTCGGGAGTCATTAATGGCTTTCCTGCCGCCAGCCCCTTCAGGCTTCCCTGAAAAATGCTTGCCATGGCAGCCGATTCAAACAGAGGCAGGCCATCGTCAAACGAAGCCTTTCCGCCTCCACCGGTGATGGCGAAGAAACCGGAAATCGTCCAGTCACCTTTCTTATAGGCGGCAAATATACTGGGGATGACCGGTGCGGCAGCTTTTCCCTCATAATATTTTTTAAATGGAGCTGTTGTAGGAGCCGGCTTTCCGTCAACCATAGCAAGTCCATTATATGTCAAAAAGTCGGCATCAATATTTCTCGTCTGGAAAGCACTCTGGATGCTCAAGGATACATGAAAACCATCTTTCGGCAAGAATGCCAGACCAGCAGGATTGGACAAGGCAGCATCTATTTCGGTGGTGGCACCACGTGATAACATACGAAGAAAAGCAGGATGTTGGTTTGTATTTGTCAGGAGACCTCCCGCAAAAGTTGGAATTGAAACGATTAGCATCGCAATGCCAATCAACGAAAATTTTCTCATCTAAATCTTTTTTAATTGTTTTCGGGCGCAAAGGTACAACAATATGGCACATAAAAAAGCATTTTGTGCAGAAAAACATAAAAACGGAAGGGTTTTTAATTGAAAAACCAATTGTTTCTATTGAAACAAAACTACGCAGGTCATCCATTTTAATGTAGCGGCTTACGCTAAACGACTCCACCGCTATTTTCAAGTCTTTTCCTTGCCATTACTAAAGAAAAAGATCGTTCCGCAGAAAAAGCAATCACATTCGCCATTCCGGGGCTTATCTTCATCGGACAAGCGAACTTTATAAACCCCGCACTTGTTTTTTTATTCAGTAGTACTCTAAATTATAAAACTATGGCATCATACACCATCGCATTTTTTGGAAGCAAGCCTTACGACGAGGCATCATTCAATGAAAAGAACAAGGAATTCGACTTTGAGCTCCGCTATTATAAGGGTCATCTCAACAAGCATAACGTCATACTGACACAAGGCGTACAGGCAGTCTGTATCTTTGTAAACGATACGGCAGATGCGGAAGTAATGAAGCTAATGGCCGCCAACGGCGTAAAGCTCCTTGCCCTACGTTGCGCCGGCTACAACAACGTCGATTTACAGGCAGCAGCCGACTGCGGCATCACCGTAGTGCGCGTCCCCGCCTACTCTCCTTATGCGGTAGCAGAATACACAGTGGCCCTCATGCTATCCCTCAACCGTAAAATTCCACGCGCCACCTGGCGTACCCGTGACGGCAACTTCTCGCTGCACGGGCTACTGGGATTCGACATGTACGGCAAGACCGCCGGAATCATCGGTACCGGAAAAATAGCCAAGAAACTGATTTGTATCCTGCGGGGATTCGGCATGAATATTCTGGCCTACGACCTCTATCCGGACCACAACTTCGCCCGTGAACACCAGGTAGTTTATACCGGCCTGGATGAACTGTATCACAATTCGGACATCATATCCCTGCATTGCCCGCTGACCGAACAGACCAAATACCTCATCAACGACTATTCCATCAGCAAAATGAAGGACGGCGTAATGATTATCAATACCGGACGCGGACAACTGATTCATACCAACGCTTTGATAGAAGGGTTGAAAAACAAAAAGATAGGATCAGCCGGACTGGATGTATATGAGGAAGAAAGCGAATACTTCTACGAGGACCAATCAGACAAGATCATCGATGATGATACGCTGGCACGACTGCTCTCATTCAACAATGTAATCGTCACGTCGCATCAAGCCTTCTTCACGCGTGAAGCATTGGCAAATATCGCTTCAACGACGCTGCAGAACATCAAGGACTTCATAAACCGGAAACCCTTGGAGAATGAGGTGAAACTCTGATTTATAAAATATTAAACATGGCGAGCCAAACCTTCCACCTGTCAGCTTGTTATTTACCCATAACCCATTAACAGAAAGGAAATAATTTATGAAGAAAGTTATAGACAAGGCCGAAAGCCGGGGACGCTCTCTATATGATTGGCTGGACAGCCGCCATACATTCAGCTTCGATGAATATTACAATCCGCGCCGTATGAACTTCGGGGCGCTGCGCGTACTGAACGATGACCGTGTAGCGCCGGGTAAAGGTTTCGGTACCCATCCGCACAAGAACATGGAAATCATCTCTATCCCGTTGAAAGGCAAGCTGAAACACGGAGACAGCCACAAAAACAGCCGTATCATCACACCGGGAGAGATACAAACGATGAGTGCCGGTACCGGCATCTACCACAGTGAGTTGAATGGCAGCGATACGGATCCCGTAGAGTTTCTGCAAATTTGGATAATGCCCGAAAAGCTGAATACTCCACCCGCCTACCAAGATTTCGACATCCGCCCGTTCCTGCATAAGAACAAGATGTCGGTGATTGTATCTCCAGACGGTGACGCTCCCGCCAAATTGCTACAGCAGACCTGGTTCTCTATCGGTGAAATAGAAGCAGGCCGGAAAATGGAGTATCACATGCACCAGTCACATGCAGGAGTATATGTTTTCCTTATCGAAGGTGAAATCAAAGTGGACGATATTGTGCTTTCACGCCGCGACGGTATGGGCATTTACGACACAAAAAACTTCGAATTGGAGACCCTGCAAGATTCGCACATCCTCCTGATAGAAGTGCCCATGTAAAACTTTTGCATAAAATAACAGCTTAAACCGGAAGTTTGTGTAGCGTTTTTCGTAATATTGCGCTATAATTGAATCCGCACATGAAACTTGATTACATTTACCATAGCGGCTTCGCGATTGAAGCGGACGGGGTGACAGTCATTATCGACTACTATAAAGACTCCTCGGAAGAGGCGTATAATAAAGGTATCGTCCATGATTATCTTCTGGAAAAGCCGGGCGCACTCTATGTACTCTGCTCGCATTTCCACCCTGACCATTTCAATCGCGAAGTTCTTTTATGGAAGTCCCTACGTCCCGATATACGTTACATCTTTTCAAAGGATATTCTGAAACATCGTCGCGCTTCGGCAGAAGATGCTACCTATATTAATAAAGGTGACATCTACGAGGATGAGCATATCCGCATCGAAGCATTCGGCTCCACGGACGTAGGCATCTCTTTCCTGATAGACCTCCAAGGCAGGCGCATCTTCCACGCCGGCGACCTGAACAACTGGCATTGGAGCGAGGAATCCACTCCGCAGGAGATACGCAAGGCCGAAGGAGACTTCCTGGCCGAAGTGAAATTGCTGCAACACACAGCGCCTGCGATAGATGTCGCTATGTTTCCGGTAGATAGCCGTATCGGAAAAGATTATATGCGCGGAGCGGAACAATTCGTAAATCGGATAAAAACCACTATCTTTGTCCCAATGCATTTCAGTGAAGACTATCAGGGAGGCAATGCTTTCCGGTCATTTGCCGAAAGCAAAGGTTGCCGTTTCCTGACCATCGCACACCGTGGACAGAGTTTTTTAGTTGAGAATTAACAGTTAACAGTTCATAATTCATAATTAAACAAAGACACACTATTATGAGAAATTTGACACAACTTCTTTTTGCGCTGTTTTGCCTTTGTCTGCCTGCCATGTTGCACGCACAAGACAAGGATGACAGTAAATATCTAGCCGGAGCCGTTCCCGAAGTTGACGGTAAAGTGGTATTCACTAAAGAATTCAGTATTCCGGGGATGTCCCAGGACGAAATATACAACCGCATATACGGCTGGATGGAAGCACGCCTGAAACAAAACGAGAACATAAGCCGTATCGTATTCTCCGACAAGGAAAAAGGACAGATCGTGGGTACGGGCGACGAATGGATCGTTTTCAGCTCAACTGCCTTGTCACTGGACCGTACCAAAATCCTTTATCAACTGACAGCAACCTGCCAACCGGAAAAATGCACACTTGAAGTAGAGAAAATACGCTTCAACTACCGTGAAGGCAAAGAAAAATATACCGCCGAAGAGTGGATTACCGATAAGTATGCACTGAACAAAGCACAGACCAAACTTGTACGCGGGCTTGCCAAATGGCGCAGAAAAACAGTAGATTTCGTAGATGAGCTTGCCTTAGGCGCTACCGAAGCACTCAGCGCTGCTACCGCCAACGCTCCTGCCGAAGAAAAGAAAGAAGAAAAAACCGTGGAAAAGAGCGTAATCAATTCCGGTCCTATCGTCATTGCTCCCAAGAAACAAGTCACGATAGAATCCGCCCAATCACAGCCTGCCGCAAACAATAATGTGATAAGCGGCACAGAAAGCAACACCGGCGCAGGAATGCCAAACGCACAAGTTATCGTCCCTTCCGTACAGGTAAAGAAGCCTGCAGCACTGGTGCCGGCAAATAAAGCCCAACAGCAGGCGTACAAAGAGGTAGCCCCCGACCAGTTATCGGCCGATGCCATCCAAACCGGAGCCGGCAGACTGGTTATCGTCATAGGAGAAGATCCGTTTAATATGACCATGATGACGGCTAATTCCGGCGGTTCTTTAGGTAAAGTAAACGGTAAACCGGTTATCTTCAGCATCTTGTCACCCGACCAGCCTTACGAGCAAATAGAAAAAGCAGAAAATTATATAATCCGCTTCTACCCCACAGGGCAGACAGAACCGACCGTTATACTGGAATGCAAAAAGCTCCCGTCACCTGCAACAATGGAGGGTATGCCGCGTACGTATGTAGGGGAAATATTAAAGGCAATGGTCAAATAACCGCAAGCAGCAACCCATAAGCGTAAATCGTAAAATCATAAATAAACAGATGGAGATTAAAAGTAAATTCGATCATTTCAATATCAATGTCACTAACCTGGAACGTAGTATTCAATTCTATGAAAAGGCACTGGGACTGAAAGAACACCACAGGAAAGAGTCGTCCGACGGCTCTTTCACCCTGGTATATCTTACGGATGGAAGTACAGGATTCCTACTGGAACTGACTTGTCTGAAAGAGCACCCCCAAGCCTACGAATTGGGAGAAAACGAAAGCCATCTCTGCTTTCGTGTAGCAGGTGACTATGAAGCCATACGCCAATACCATAAAGAAAATGGCTGGGTATGCTTCGAAAATACCGCAATGGGATTGTATTTCATCAATGACCCGGATGATTATTGGATTGAAGTACTTCCGGCCAAATAAAACGGTTCTATAATAAAAAAGACAAAACATTATGAGCATAGAAGAAGCAATGATAGGCGGTATTGTTTTCAAAGGCAAAAAAGAAAAGCCTAAGGAAGAAAACAAAATCAAGACCAAAGCTAAAAAGAAAACCTATATCACCGGGCAACATGGCTCCGGTGCAGCAAAAATGAAAGCGGAAATCCGCCGGAAACGTGCCAACAGACATAAGAAATAACAATAATGATAAATACCGATCTATTGTCTGCAGACAAGGACCCGATGGGTGCAGCCATAACTGATTATTTCAAGCATCATCAAGCTGACCGTTTGCGGGTATTCTCTTCACTCTTCGATGAAGACGAAATCCCTGTAAAAGAACTGTTCCGTTCGGAAAGGCAAATGTCTCCGCTGGAACGTACAGCCTTGAAAATGGCGACAGGCAAGATTCTGGATGCCGGTGCAGGAAGCGGATGCCATACACTCGCTTTGCAGGAAGCCGGCAAGGAGGTTCATGCCATTGATATCTCACCGCTTTCCGTAGAAGTGATGAAACTGCGCGGCGTACATCATGTCACACAAACCAACCTGTTTGACGAACGTTTTTGTGATTCGTATGACACCATCCTAATGCTAATGAATGGTTCCGGAATTATCGGAAAATTGGAGAATCTGCCTATCTTCTTCTTGAAAATGAAGCAGATTCTCCGTCCTGGCGGTTGTATCCTCATGGACTCCAGCGACCTGCGATATCTGTTTGAAGAAGAGGATGGCAGTTTTGTCATTGACCTTGCCGGCGACTATTACGGTGAAGTGGATTTTCAGATGCAATATAAGGATATAAAAGGAGACTCCTTTGACTGGCTATATATTGATTTTCAAACTCTCAGCCTTTATGCTGCTGAAAATGGTTTTCAGGCGGAATTAATCAAAGAAGGCGAGCACTACGACTATCTTGCACGATTATCTTTCCAGTAGTACAAACAACAAGGCACAGATTACATGAACAGTCTCCAAACCGGAACGTTCATGTAATCCATGCCTTATAAACAAAACCACTTTACTCTGACAGCATCTCATTAATTTTTGCTACCAAAGACGAAAACTCTTCAGGATTATATAGACGTGTTAACATCACAATACGTCCTTCCCTATCAATCAACACATTGCGAGTAATGCCTGCCTTACGAAGAGCGTATTTGGCGAAAATATCTGCACCGGGATCCAATCCTAAAGGATAAGTTACCCCTGTTGACTTTCCAAAAGCAATCACCTTATCCAATGGTTCATCACGGTCAATGCCAATCAACATAAACTCAGGATTAGACTTATTCTTCAGCCAGATATCCTTTTCGATAAAGGGCATCTCCTTACGGCATACCCCACACCAACTTGCCGTGAACTGCAACATCACGACCTTTCCACGAAGTTCCGACAAGGCAACACTTCTGCCATCCGTCAACTTCACCGTGAAATCGGGAGCTATCTGCCCCACTTTTACTATGTAGCCGGTATCATCAGCTACAACGTCCTGCGCCTTGCCTGCCATACTGCATATAGCAAACAGGCAACAAATCAAAAACTTTACTTTGCTCATTTTACTTATTATCTATGATTCATATATACACACGCTCTAGCAACTTCCACCTTTATAATCCACAAATATAAGAAAATAGAATTTAGCCAGTCCCATATAAACAAAAATACTTTATTATGGGGGCCATCTGTCATTACCGATGAAAAAGAAGAAACGGAAGTTCATTTCTATTGTTCTGACATCAAAACCAGATTTATCAAGGTCGTAGAAGGCGTTGACGGTAACGGATTATTCGGAAATACTAAACACATCGGTCTACATCCGCACGATTTGTTTGCCAATCATGGGTCAACGTAAAAACCTGAGGGGGTAAAATTATAAATTGTTATCTTTGTCTC
>OHIU01000175.1_pt1 | contig 48156 bp, 33 predicted proteins | sample 1568281 | NCBI WGS metagenome assembly OHIU01 (sample SAMEA3879543, study PRJEB24766) | human gut metagenome | biome: human-associated habitat; feature: feces | place: USA | collected 1985/1987 | reverse complement strand
CGGGAGAGCCCACAACTACGAAAGCGAAGCGTGTAGTTATAGTGGGCTATAACCGAAAGCCATTCTTCTTTTTCGGTGGCTGGGTGTGCGTCTCTCTTACGGACTGGACTTGCCTGTTTCTTTCAGCCTGTTTCTGTAGGTATTCGTTCAAATCCTTGCATCCGCTGTAGGTCTGCGAAGCGTCACGGATGTATAAATCCCTGCTGTATTCCATACGGATTTGCCGGAGTGCTTCCATCCCTGCACGGTCATTGTCAAAGAAACAATGTATGCGCTCGTAGCTACCCAAAGGATAGAGAGCCTTGCTTACATTCGATACGGAGTTCAATACCATATAATCTTGTCTGTCCAGTTCGGGAAATTTCGGGCAATTTTCCAATCTCAAAGTAAGAAATGAAAGATAGTCCATAAATCCCTCGAACACATAACACGTTTCCCTTGCTTTTCCTGGCTGTTTGATGTGGGAGATTTCCTTGGGGGCAATACAGCCCTTGAAATAGCGGTTGCGGATTTCATATCCTTCCGATACGTTGGGAAAGGCGATGGCGAAATACCGCTTGCCGTTGTTGGTGAAATGAGCTTCACTGCATTCTCTTTTTGCCAGTTCCGTATTTATTCCCCTTTCCTGCAAATAGGAGAGCAGGGCAGGAGAAGAAAGCGGTACAATCTCCAGTTGCTGAAAACTTGGCTCGGAAAATGATTGCTTGCCAAAAGAAAAAGAAACAGGACGGACATGTGGTGTCTGTTCCGCTATGCGTTCCAATATATAAGGTATATGGTCGGTAGCATATAAGTGTGAAGCCAGTTCGATGATGCCGCCGCCTTTGCCGAGTGCAAAATCATACCATTGGTTACGTTCGGTATTTACCTTGAACGAGGCTTCGGCTTCTTCCCTTAACGGTGATTTATACCACAGATTGACACCTTGTTGCTTGACGGGAGAATATCCTAAACTATGCAGATAATCCGCTATTCTGATTTGCTTGGCTGTCTGTATATCCATAAAATGATTGTTTTAGTAGTTGGTGAATTGGTTTATTTTTCTTTTTGCCCGTACCTTTTTAGGAAGTACGGTCTATAATCACTTCACTAAATTCTCGTATATATAGGATACGGTAATAAAGTGAAGTGATTTAGTCCCATTCCCCAAGCACTTCACTATATTCCTAATATATACACCCCGAGAATAAAGTGAAGTGATTGCAGGGAAATGGGCTAATAGTGGAAGTCAGGCATGAATGTGTATTTTCTGCCTGTCTCCTGCACTATCATCCGTTTGTTGCGGAGCATGGTGATGAGCGATACCGCCTTTTTATGGTTCAACTTTACACCCACTGACATATAGGTCTTGATTAAGGCATCTTCCAGTTCCTTGTAGCCGTATTCCTCTTTCAGCCCGAAAACGGCTTCCAATGCGATACGGTGCTGCTGCTCGGTGATATGCCTGTAAGGGTCGAACTTCTCTTCTTCGGGTCTTCCCGGCTTCTTTGTTTCAGGTTTGTATCCCTCAATGAGTTCGGGAAGGGCTTTGTCGTTGATACGGAATGCGAAAGGCTCAAAGTCCATTGCCCGGATGTGAATGGCTGAAACATGGCTGATGTCACCGTTGCCCTTGTCCTTTTCTACCTGCAATACGGTTTCCGCCTTGTTGTTCAACTCCGTACCAATGTGCCCTCTTGCGTTCTCATCCCCTTTGTTCTGATGCAGTATCGTATGGATATGTATCTGCCTGTCGTCCGTCCACTGCATCAGCTTGGATATGATGCGTGTTGATTCACTGGGGCTGTTGATGTCATACACCATATCCCGTATGCCGTCTATAATTACAAGACCGATTTCGGGTGTATTGTAAATAGCCTGTTCCACAATCCTGATACGCTGCTCAGGCGTGTATTTTCTTAAGGCAAGAAATTCAAGATTCTCATTGTCCCTATCATCTGGCAAACCAGCCATTCGCAAAATGCGCGTCATGACTTTCAGACAATGGTAAGGGCTTTGCTCTGTATCAACATAAAGCACTTTCCGCTTATCTTCAGGCAGTTCAGCCACATACCGCAGCACTGTGCCGTTCTTCAATGCAGCGGCTACGATAGCCGATACATTGAACGTTTTTTTACTTTTGGCTTTGCCGATGGATGCGCTGAAATTACCCAATGTCCCAATGACAGAATCATGTACTTTAAGGATTTCAGGTGCTTTCTCATAACTTTTCGACAGGCTCAAACGTGAGGCTTGCCAAAGGATTATGGCTTCTTCAGCCGATATTTCCTTAGTCTCTTTCATATAGTCCATAGCCATGCCTCCCGTTATTTCCGTCCTCCTGTTTTCTTTCCAGCCAGTTCAAGGGCAAGCTCAACATCCACGATAATCTTACGTCCTATCTGAGTGATTGCCTTGTCAATCTTTCCGCTTTTCTTGATACGGTTGGCGGTGGGTAGGCTGCACCCGAACAGTTTGGCTATGCCCAGTATTCCGTACACATATTTTCTTTCTGTGTCTGTAATGGGCTGTGGCTGCGTTTCCGTTTGACGGGAAGCGTGCTTACTTAGGAATATGAACTCTTCACCTGTCATCTGCCAGACGGGTTTTGATAATAATTCTTGAAGATTTTTCATCGTTCAATCTATTTAGTCGTTTAACAATCAGCCCTGCGCACTGGCTGTTATCTCTGTTCTCGAACGATGCAAAATTAGGTAGGGTTGTAAGTGGTAAGGATGTGGTTGATATAAATGGAATATCTTGTTATTTATCTGAATATCAGATAATAAAAATACCACTCAAAAATTTAATTTGAGTGGTAAAAGTGGTTGTTTCGTAAAATGTCAGGGCATATCACAGATTATCGGAATATACCATCCATTTCTTTGGCAAATTTCCGGTTGCTGTCACTGGGGAAATCGGAAACAGGCTCTTTGTACTTTGACTTGTAGTAGCTTTCCTCAATATCCAATATTTTCAGGATATTCCTCTTCCAATTCTCCCTGTCCTGTTTGGGCAGTTTTTCGCTCATCAGGAATATCAGATAGCAGGTACGTATTTTTTCTCTCGGTCTGATTTGGGGTTTGGTGTCGCTTGGTAGCAGGTTCATGCAGGTATAGAAATCATGTTCGGAAATATTCTCGAACTGTTCTCCCACGCAGGTTACATGAATGAGCGAAAGCAGTTCCATATTGAAATACTCAGTCTGTTTCGTTCCCAGCACTTCTTCCTGTATGTTGGGGGCATTTGGTTCTTGTTCGGCTGGCTCTTCCGGCTCGTTTGTTTCATCAAATACATATTTCGCCAATGTCTCTTTGAGGTGGCAGCCCAGCCGATAGATTTCATTGAAACGGCTTTTTGCATATTGCAGGGCTTTCTCTCTGGTCTGTTTTTGCAGATCGTAGAGTTCGGTCAGCTTGTTTTTTTTCTCCTCGTATTCATCTTTGCACCGTTCATATTCCATTTCCGCACGCTTTTCATCCTCTGCAGTGTGTTCCCGATAACCTATGGAATCGTATCGGTGGTATGCTTCGTTTAGCGGAGCATGGAGCTTGGTCGTCTTGTATTGCTGTTCTTCTATGGCTTCTTTATAGATTTCTGAAACTCGGAAGCAGATATTGTAAACGGTCTGTTCATCCGGCATACATCCTTTCTTGTAATAACTTATGTTTTCGCATACTTCCTTTTTCAGGCTATTCAGAATCAGTGTGTATTGCTCCTGTGGAAGATGAAACACCAGTTCAAGAATGGCTGTTTCAAGAACCGTTACATCATTGTAGTCCAGATAGAACTTGGTAATGAATTTCTGCTTTTCAAAAGAGAAACCTTTATTATCAAACCAGTCTTTATATATTCTGTTCAATTCTCCGTATCGGGGAATCAGCGTTGTAATTACATCTTTCATGGACGCAACTATTTTTGAGTGTTATTGTCTTTGTCAAGGAAAGAGGCCAGTTCTTCTTCCACTTCTTCCACGCTGGGCAACGCTGATTTCAGTTTCTCGGGAATCGCTTTGCTCAATTGGTAATCGCTGATGCCGATGGGCTGGTCATAGCCTGTCAATGCGTATTGTGCCACAACTTCGTCTTTTCCCTTGCATAGCAACAACCCGATAGTCTTGTTGTCATTCTCTCCCCTCAGTTTATCATCCACCACATTGATGTAGAAGTTCAGTTGTCCTGCATACTCCGGTTTGAATGGGGTAGCCTTTAATTCTACCACGATATATGCGTGCAACGGAATGGAATATAGAATCAGGTCGGCAAAGAAATCGCTGTTTCCGACTTGGAAGTGCTTCTGCCGGGCAACGAAGGCAAAACCGTTGCCCATTTCCAACAGGTAGCGGGTAACGTGTTTCACCAGCTGTTCTTCAATATCCCTTTCGTCTGCTTTTTCTTTGGCTCCTGCCAAATCAAAGATGTACGGGTCTTTGAGTAGGTAATTGGCAAGGTCGCTTTGTGGAGCCGGAAGTGTGGTCGTGAAATTGTTTACCTTGTTGTTGCTGATTTGTCGGCTATACAAATCACTGTCAATTTGCATTTTCAATACATTGCTGCTCCATCCTATTTCCACAGACTGCTTCATGTACCAGTAGCTTAGACCTAAAGGTAGCGAACTGTCAAGTATAGTCATTTGGCTTGTCCAGTTTATTTTGGCTATAGGAGAGGTCAAGAAAACTTCTTCTATTTCCCTGATTCCCATCCTGTAAATGGCAGACACGGTTTTTCCCACATCTTCAAATTGCGCAGGAACTTCCTGCGTAATTGCTAATGATTGACAATCAATCGATTGTATTTGCGCAGTAAGTTCCTGCGTAAATTGCTTGTCATTCAGTTTTAATACTTCATTGGTCACACTCTGTATGGTTGGGACAGACAGGCTTGCATCTGTTTCTATGAAACTTTGCAACGCTCTTAAAGGATATGCTTTTGCAAACTGGCACATATAGGTAAGGTTACGTTCCGAATAGCCTTTCTTTTCAGGGTAATGCAGTCGGATAGCCTTTGCCAACTGCTTGATGATTTTGCTTCCCCATCCGTGCAGCTGCTGGTGATAAAGGATGTAATTGCCTATCTTCCAGTAATGGAACAGCATTTGTGCATTGGCTGCAACAATCAGCCTTACTTGTGCCTGTTCTATTTCCGAACCGACCGCTTGTATGAATGTATCAAAATTCGTTTTCTCTATGTTGGATTCCTTGTTGCTCATATTGTGATGATAATTTCTACAAATATAGTCATTGGTAACTATCTATGAAACTGTTTGATACTTTTATAGTTGATTAAACTTGTTCATGGCATTTGCCTTAATATCATCCGCTATGTCAATGTAGGGTTTCATAGCTTTGTAGTCGCTGTGTCCCGTCCATTTCATGACCACCTGTGCCGGGATTCCGAGAGCCAGCGCATTGCAGATGAATGTCCTTCTTCCTGCATGGGTACTGAGCAAAGCGTATTTGGGTGTGACTTCATCAATACGTTCATTTCCCTTGTAGTAGGTTTCCCGTACAGGCTCGTTGATTTCTGCCAGTTCGCCCAGCTCTTTCAGGTAATCGTTCATCTTCTGGTTGCTGATGACGGGCAGAGCCATGTAATTCTCGAAATGGATGTCCTTGTATTTGTCCAGTATGGCTTTGCTGTATTTGTTCAGTTCAATCGTCAGGCTGTCGGCAGTCTTGACTGTGGTTATTTCGATGTGGTCGGACTTCACATCGCTTCTTTTCAGATTGCGAACATCCGAATACCGCAAACTCGTAAAGCAGCAGAACAGGAAAACATCACGCACACGTTCCAGGTATTGCTTATCCTTGGGTATCTGGTAGTCTTTCAGCTTGTTCAGTTCATCCCAAGTCAGGAAGATTACTTTTTTCGAGGTGGTTTTCAGTTTCGGTTTGAACGTATCGTATGCAATGTTCTGATGATGTCCTTTCTTGAAGCTCCAGCGCAGGAACCATTTGAGGAATCCCATTTGCTTGCCGATGGTGCTGTTTCTCATATCCTTGGTGTCACGCAGGAAGTTGACGTATTCGTTCAATCCAAACTCGTTGAAATAGTTGAACGTTGCATCCTCCTTGAACTCTTTGAGGTGGTTCCTCACTGCTGCAAATTTTTCATAGGTGGATGCCGTCCAGTTATTCTGGTTACCGCACTCTTTTACAAACTCATCGAACACCTCCCAAAAGCTGACAGGGGCTTCTTCCGGCTGTTCTTCGCTGGTGTCTTTCATTCTCATGTTGAAAGCTTCCTTCAACTGTTGGGTCGTTGGCATGACCTCCTGCACCTCAAATTCCTTGAAAATATTCTGGATTTCGGCATAGTATTTCAGCAAGTCCGTATTGATTTCGGCTGCACTTTGCTTTAGCTTGTTGGTACATCCGTTCTTTACCCGCTGCTTATCTGCATCCCATTTGGCTACGTCAATCCGGTAGCCCGTTGTAAACTCGATGCGTTGGCTGGCAAAGATGACACGCATACGGATGGGTACGTTCTCTACGATTGGCACACCGTTCTTTTTCCGGCTCTCCAATGCAAAAATGATGTTGCGCTTGATATTCATAATTGGGTGCGTTTGAAATTCTACACCCAAATATACACCCAATTATTGAGATAGCAAAAGACATTTAGAAACATTTACTTTTACTCTATATTGTAATTTACACTTGATTATCAGTCGTTTGCAGTTTTATGATATTCTGTGAAAGTATAAGTTCGAGAGCCTGTCTCTCCGCTGAACACTAAAGGCAAATGGTGGAAAAGCTAAGGCAAGTCCCGTAGAACTAAGGTTTTACGGGACTTTTTCTATTTTGTCGACAGGCAAGCGAAAGACAAGAAAATGCCCCGTTTGTACAAAGTAGCGTTACTAAATCGTTACTGAAAATCAGACGAAATAAAACAGTAACGATTTTGATGTTAAATTACTGATTGGAAACGGCACGTATAATGGAAAAAATATTGGACTGATTGTCTTGCGATGAAACATTTTCTCTCCGGGTATTGTTGAGAGTATAGTTATTTATTTAAAAGCATACCCATATGGAAGAAAAGAAAGAGACCCGTGAAGAACGGAATAGAGAGGAATTGACAAATGCCGATTGGATAATGGCTGAATTTTATGCTACGTGGTGTCCTCATTGCAAACGCATGCAGCCTATTGTAGAAGAATTCAAGAAATCGGTGGAAGGGGTTCTTGAGGTTGTACAGATTGATGTGGATCAGGAAAGTTCCCTTTCTGACTTCTATGCTATAGATACGGTCCCCACATTTGTATTGATGAGGAAAGGGGAGCAGCTCTGGCGGCAATCCGGAGAACTTACTCTAAAGAGACTGGAGAAAGCGGTGAGAGGTCTTAAGGCTTGAGTGTGAACTTTTCAATGAGGCTACTACCACCTTGCTGATGCCTTCTGTCAGGAATCTCGGGTCGCTCACGATAAAGTTATGTTTGGAGAAAATGATTTTATTTTCTCCAAACATTTGGTAATTCCGAAAACTTAACCTACTTTTGCGACCCGTAAGAGGAGAGATGCTCGAGTGGTTGAAGAGGCACGCCTGGAAAGCGTGTATACCCCTAAAGGGTATCCGGGGTTCGAATCCCCGTCTCTCCGCAAAGCCGGGAGTTCTGCAAGAAAGATATTTGCAAAACTTCCGGCTTTTTTATTTAGTTGTCTGAAATGGTTAAATCCATAGCTTGCATAACTCTTAATTTATTTTGTAGCCGGAAACCAACTTCGTGTGTTATTGGCAATCCTTACTAACATCAACATCACCGGGACTTCGACCAATACACCCACTACCGTAGCTAAAGCGGCTCCGGATTGTAAACCGAAAAGGGAAATAGCTACAGCAACCGCCAATTCAAAGAAATTACTTGCCCCGATCATTCCGGCAGGTGCGGCAACATCATGGGGTAATTTCCACCATTTCGCCCAACCGTAAGCAATGAAGAATATCAGAACCGTTTGCAATACAAGCGGAACAGCAATCAGTAAGATATGCAGAGGATTGTTCAGTATCGTTTCTCCTTGAAATGAAAACAGGATAATAAGCGTCAATAGCAACCCACCTACCGTATAATTATTAAATTTCTTAATAAATACATTATTGAAATATTCCACCCCTTTGCGGCGGATAACCATTATTCGGGTAATGACCCCGGCAGCAAGTGGTATCACAACAAACAGCCCTACGGACAGCAACAGAGTGTTCCACGGGATAGATACGCCGCCAACTCCCAGCAGGAAAGCGACGATAGGGGCAAACGCCACCAATATGATTAAATCGTTTACTGCCACTTGTACCAGCGTATAGGCGGCATCCCCTTTGGTAAGGTAGCTCCATACGAACACCATAGCAGTGCAAGGTGCAGCCCCTAATAATACCGCCCCGGCTAAATATTCTTCGGCTAATCCGGCAGGTATAAAGGCTTTGAAAACCACATAGAAGAATAAATAAGCTATTCCGAACATGGTAAATGGCTTTATCAGCCAATTGGTAACGCAAGTGACTATTATTCCTTTCGGACGCTTGCCGACATTCTTGACACTTTGAAAATCCACTTTTAGCATCATCGGATAAATCATTAACCAAATCAAGATTGCCACGGGTATAGACACGTTGGCATATTCAAATTTGCTTAATGTTTGCGGAATTGCCGGAAGCCATTGTCCCACAGCGATTCCAATAATGATGCACAAGGCAACCCAGATAGTCAGGTATTTTTCAAAAAATCCAATTCCTTGTTTCTTTTCCATAACAACAACTATTTAGCTTAATTGCGGTTTTAATTCGTTCTGGTAGAAATCATAGAAGCGGGCTTTTATTTCATCCCGTACCCGATGAAATTCACTGTTTATAAAGTCCGGCGTTCCGGTTGCTTCCGAGGGGTCGTCAAATCCTATATGCAGCCTGTTTCTTACTTCACCCGTAAACATCGGGCAGCTTTCGTTTGCCCCACCGCAGACCGTAATAACATAGTCCCATTTCTGCCCTATATATAGGTTTACACTTTTAGGGGTATGGCGGGTTAAATCTATACCCATTTCATCCATAACCTTTACTGCCATCGGATTAACCTTTTCAGCGGGTTTGGTTCCTGCTGAATAGACATCCAGTTTATTGTCAAATGATTGTAAAAAGCCGTGTGCCATTTGGCTGCGGCAGCTATTTCCTGTACAAAGAATTAAAATCTTCATGTTTTTAGTTATTTTTCCAAGTTATCAGGGCGGCATTGCCCTTTGACAATTCTTCTACTTTCTTAATCCAAACCAATTCATTTTGCGCCTTTGCCCGCAAGAAAGAATTTTCGGTGTCAGTTAATGACAAGCAAGCATTCACGACCCACCATTTATTATTAATCCCGGCACGTTGTAAATCCATTTGCAAACGTTCGGCTTCAAATACAGTTTCAATAACAACCGCAATACGCATTAATTCCGGGTCGATATTGGTCCCACAAAGATCCGTAGGGCAACACATTGCCGGGTCGAAAATTTCTATCTTTTTCATGCTGTTTTTATTTTAAATGATACTCTGTTTTTATTTATAGATAAAAGACTACTGCATAATAAATACCTACCGCAATAAAGAGGATGGCAACTATTTTACGAAACCATTTCTCGAATATTTGCATCCGGTTGTAAAATTTACCCAGTCCGGCAACACTGTACGCTAGAATCCATGTTAAAGTTAATATGATAATCGTGATTCGTAGAACTACGAACAATTATATCAAAAAAAAGGTGCTGCTATTCACAGCACGATGTACCTTTACATTTGCAGTCTCCTAAAAAAGCAGCAAACAATTTTCGGGCAAGTTCCCAGTTCTCCCGGTTTATACAATACCGGACTTTTGGCGTTTCTATTTCACCCTGAATTAAGCCAGCTTCTTTCAGTTCTTTCAAATGCTGTGAAACAGTTGCTTTGGCGATAGGCAGTTCTTCGTGAATATCACCGAAGAAACAACTGTCTTGTTTTGCCAAAAAAGCAAGAATAGCCATCCGTGCCGGATGCCCCATTGCTTTGGCGAAACGAGCAATCTGTTCCTGTTCTGTTGTGTACTGTTTCTCTTTCATTTCAATATTCTTTTCTTATTTGTTGTTCGCAAAACTACGAACAGTTTTTTTAATAACCAAATAATACGTGTGTTTTTTGAGGATAGGTGCAAGTATCTATCTATAATAGACAAGTATCTATCTATAATAGAGAAATGGCAGCATACCTATAGAAAAGTTCTTCGGTACAGCTATAAAAGTTTGTAGGAGTTAGGAGAAATCTCTGTTCAAAGGTTGCGAATACATATCCGCAGCCTTTGAACATATATCCGCAGCTTGCGAATACATATTCGTAAGCTTAGAACAGAGTTTTATTTATTTTTGTGTATATGCTTTGCAATCTCCGGTCCTTTGAAGTAAATTACCAGTGAACTGACAATGACCAGCATGCCTGCCACTGTACTGAAAGTGGGGTATTCTCCCGCCAGCATGGTCCAACTTAACATAGCACCCAAAATAGGGTTGATGAGGCGGCACATATTGATGTCGCTGACTTTGGCTCCCTTGCTTTGCAATGCGATGAACCAGAAACTGAAAGCGAAAACGGAAATGAAGACAAGAATGCCGAGGCTGATGTAGAATCCTGCGGGCTTGCCGATGAAAGAATGGTAACCTTCCGTTCCCAATCCTACCAAGTAGATGAGCAGGCCACCGAAAAACATTTGTACGGCATTCAGAAAGATGGGGTTTACCTTGCCTTTGTCTTCGGACACGGAAATGGCGGAATATCCTTGGAAGATGATACTGAACAGCAGGAGTACAATGCCGGTAATTCCTTTCCAGTCCAAAGGCTCGCCGTCACTGCCCATTCCTACAATCAGCAGCAGACCGACGAGGCTGACTATGAGGCTGATAATTTTGTGTGCATTCAGTTTGTCATTGCTTGCCAGCAGATGGGCCAACAGTACGTTAATGAGAGGGGTCATTCCCATGATGATGGATGATATGGCGCCGCTTACAAAATCCACTCCGAAATAGAAAGCGGTATAGCCCATGAACATGTTGATGCAGATCAGGTTAAGAAAGAGCTTGCTGTGTTGCTTGATTTCCCGCCACATCCCTTTGTGCCAAGTGTAGGCGAACAGGATAATGCCGACACTGATAAATCGGATGCCCGCAAAATTCATCGGAGTGAAATCATAACTTAACCCTTGTTTGATAAACGGGTTGACAATAGCCCATAGGATAGAAGCCAGTATGGCGTATAAAAGTCCTTTTTTCATAATTCTTGAGAGTAGTTTTGCATAAATAAGTTGCAAAGATACGCCTTTCTCTTGAATTAGAAGTTAAGCCATTGCTTGAAAGCTGTAAGTTTTTCTTCGCTGATGGTTATTTTATTTTTGTAGGGAGGACGGACGGTGACTACGATTTTCCCGTTGAAATAAGGTTCGGCGTGGTCAATGGCGGTGATGCATACAATGACTTGCCGGTTGGCACGGAAGAAACGGTCCGGGTCGAGTTGCTCCATCAACCGGCTCAATGAAAGGTCGATGATGTGCTCTTGTCCGGTACGGGTAACGGCGAAAGTAACCTTGTTTTCCGAGTAGAAATAAGCTATGTCGTTTACTTGAAGTGACCAGAAACGATCTATGCCCGAGATGAGAAAACGGGTACGGTACCGTTTGTCGCGGGGTTGAAGGGCGTCGAGCAAAGTAGCCAGATAATCGTCCGGGAGAGGGCGTCCGCAGTCTTGCAAGGTCTCATATTTTAGAATAGCGTCCGAAAGCCGCTGCTCATCCACCGGTTTCAGAATATAGTCTATACTGTTCACCGTGAATGCACGGACTGCATACTGGTCATAGGCAGTGGTGAAAATAATGGCCGAAGATGGCTTTGCCGAAGACAGGAAATCGAACGAGTTACCGTCTGCCAATTGTATGTCCAAAAAAATGAGGTCGGGATGAGGATGGGAGGCAAACCAGGCTATGGCATCATCTACACTTCCGGGGAGAATGGTAATATTCCATTCAGGGCGGATACGGGAGACCATGGAGTGCAGCAGGCGGGCGGCGGGTACTTCGTCTTCAATTATGATTGCATTCTGTCTATTCATATAGCAAGGGTACTTTTACGGTAAATATTTCAGTGTGACGTTCAATGAGTATATCCCCGCCGGACATGAGTTGGCAACGTTTGGCAAGATTTTGCAGGCCCACTCCCGAAGAAGCGGTGGTTTTCTTGGGGTGTATGGGGTTGCTTACCTCCAGATACTCATTCTCTATCCGTATGGTGATGGTCATGGGCTTGCTTTGGGTGATGGAGTTGTGTTTGATGACATTCTCGACCAATAACTGTAGGGTGAGTGGTGGCAGCAGACTGTCTTTGCTGTCGGCAGGGATGTCATATTCACAATGGAGGCAGTTGCCCAGGCGTACTTCGTGCAGGAAGAGATAAGAACGGGTAAATTCCAGTTCTTCACTCAACGTGACCAATGTCTTGCTCTGGCTTTGCAGGACATACCGGTAAACACTGGAAAGGTGTTTGGTGAAACTGACGGCGTTTCCGGGATTGTATTCTATTTCCGCAATCAGCGTGTTGAGGCTGTTGAACAGAAAATGCGGATTAAGTTGATTCTGTAAAGCTGTGTAGCGTGCGGTATCATTTTCAGCTTGTAATTTTGCTGTCTTTCTTTGTAGCCTCAAGGCATTCAGCATGGAACGGTTACTCAATACCAGTCCTAAAATAACCAGTTCGACGAGCCAGACTATTATGAGAAGCCGCCAGCCGCCACCGGCAAACGTGAAAGGGTTGGATGAACCTGCCAATATCTTGGCGGAGATCAGCAGTCCATAGTTCAGAAGCAGGTACAATGACATGACGGCTATGTAGATGGCCGGTATCTTCCAACGGTAACGCACGTTGACGGCATATTGGGTATTGATCCATGAGCTGATTCGGAGTGTGGTATAACCCAATACATTGAATGCCAGAATGAAGAATACAAATGCTCCCCGGGAGTATAACGCGTCGGCTATGCGGGGCGTTAAATCTGTATAGTTCACCAACAGGAGGTAGGAGAACGCTCCCAGTCCGGAGAACAGCAGGCAATATATCAGGTGATTCCATCTCATGAGGGCAAAGTTAATAAAATATCATTCAGTATTTATGCAATGCTTTGATCAATTCGGAATAATGTCCTTGTGCCGAGACTTTGGCCTGGACATAGTTTATCTGCGAGCTTTGGCGATAGTTTTGCGCTTCAATGACTTCTACAATGGATATTTTTCCTTCTTCATAACGTTCGAGTGCCTTGCGTTCGTTTTCACGGGCCTTTTCCAGGGAGTTGCCGGTCAAACAGACTTGTTGTATGGACTGTGCCAGAGAGGTCTTGGCGGTTTGTACTTCCAGTTTTATATTATCCGTTACTTTGTTCAGGTAGTCATTTGCCATGCCTATTTTCCAGGTGGAGGCACGCTTTTCGTTGCGACGTTTACCCCATTCAAAAATGGGGACAGACAACTTGGCGTAAACGGCATAGTTGGGATCCATGTCTGTACGAAAGTCATAACCGGGAGAAGAATAACTGCCGTCTATACCTATGTATAACTGTGGCTTGTATTTGGAATCGTTCAATCGTGAAGTACTTTCGGCCATTTTTATCCGGTCATGCGCTATCATGAGTTCCGGGCGGTTGCTGCCGTTATGCAACAGCAGGGTGTCGGGGAGCGTTACAGACGGAATTGTGTCTTCTATTGGGGTTTCGGCCTTCAAATCGGCTCCAATCAGAGAGTTTAGAGCCATGCGTCCTGTGTCGAAGTTGTTTTGTGCCTGGAGTAACTGATATTCGGCTTCGTTCAATTTGACCTCTGCCATGAGGAGGTCTTGCGGATCAACAAGCCCTACATCGACACGTTCACGGATCGTTTGTACCAGATCTGCTATGGAATTACGGTAGTCGGTGGCCACTTGCACCAGTTCGGCCCGTGCTACTGTGTTCCAATATTGGATATCGGTCTGATAGCAGACCGAAGACAGAAGCAGTTCGGCTTGATGAGTCGTTAAGGACTGCTGATGTTTTGCCAGGCGGATACTTTCGAGGATACGTCCGCCGGTATAGATAGGCTGCAACAGGCTGAGGGAAGCTCCATATTTCATGTCGCGTCCTTCAAAAGAAAGAGGAGTGTCCATTCCCGGCAATTGGGCGGTAAGTTCCAGAGGATTTCCTGTATATTGGAAGTCGGCGTTACCGGACAGCTTGGGCTTGAGGTCAGCGCGGGCGGATTTTACCAGCTCGATGCTGGAGGCGATGTTTTTATCCGCCGCATGCAGGTCATGGTTATATTCCAGAGCCATGGACCTGTACTTCTCCAATAGTGGACTTTGTTGGGAGAATGCGGGCGGAGTGCATACTATGCAAATAAACACACAAGAATATAGGGCTTTCATACTCATTTGATTTTTACTTTATAGAACAATACATACAATGCCGGGGTCACGAACAATGTGAGCAGGGTGGCAAAAGTCAATCCGAAAATAATGGTGGCTGCCATACCGCCGAAAGCTATGTCAAACAGCAAGGGAATCATTCCGAGAATGGTCGTGGTAGCTGCCATCAGTACAGGACGGGTTCTGGAAACGGTTGCCTCGACCACTGCCGTATAAGGAAGGACTCCGCTCCGACGCTGTACATTGATTTCATCTATCAGCACGATGACGTTTTTAATGATCATTCCCAATAACCCCAGCCATCCGGCAATGGGGAAGAAACCGAAGTCAAAACCGGTAAGCAACATGCCTATGGCAACCCCGATAAGTGACAGTGGAAGCACACAGAGAATGATAATCGGCTGGCGGAAATTACCGAACAAGGCTACCAATATCACAATCAGCATCAGGAATGCCAATGGGAAAAATTTGGTGATGGCTTGTACCGCTTCTTTCTGATCCTTGAACTGGGAGTCCCAAAAGAAAGTATATCCTTCGGGCAGGCGGATGCTTTCTATCTCTTTGCGTATTTCTCCATGTACTTCTGCCATAGTATATTCCGGTTTTACGCCGCACATGGCCGCCATGGATAGCTGGCGGTTATAAGTGCGTATCTGTGGAAACTCCCAGGACGTTTCTATGCGCTCCGTAACTTGTGACAGTGGTGCGGAGCGTTCTCCGTTCCATACGTGGAAACTGCCGAGCGACTGTGCGTCTGTGATGTTGTAGTTTGCCGATTTCAGTAAAACAGGCACTTTCTTTTCATCATCTCTGTAAATGCCCACCGGAGTACCGTCGCTGATGGATTTGACAGATTGCATCATCTGTGCTTTGGTGATACCCAGTTCTCCCGCTTTTACAGGGTCGTAAACCGGGCGGAGCATCAGAGACATATTTCCCCATTCGTTGCGTGCGTCGGCGACTTTTGGGTTGCGGCGCATGATTTCAATGGCTTCTCCGACAAGTGAATCCAGAATAGCGGGATCGGGGCCTAAAAAGCGCGCTTCTATAACAGCTTCCGTAAGTGGGCTTAGTTCAAACTTGTTGACTTTGATAAGCGGTTCCGGAAATTTCAGCCGGATGGAGTCCTGCAGTAAGGCGTTCAGCCGGCGGGATTCCTTGGAAGTGTGGCATTTTACCAATAGTTGGGCATAGTTGCTTTGGGGGCCGAAGGCTACATTGGACAGATAATAGCGGGGTGGGGTACGGCCTATGTAAGTGGATACCATTTCTGTTTCTTCGTGTCGTTTAATGTAGTCTGCCATCTTTTCCGCCAGATGATCTGTTTCATTGATATTGGTACCTTCGGGCAGCCATATGTCCAGGGTGAAATATTGCTTGTCAAGTGAGGGCACAAATACTTTCGGGATAAACTTGAAGCTCCAGGCCGAGAGGACCAATAAGATGACCAGACTGCCGATAGTCAGGTAACGGTGCTTTATAACCCCATGTAGGGACTGACGGAAAAGACTATAATATTTTCCGTCGAACAGGTCGTTCGGCAATTCTTCCGGTCGCGGACGGCGTACAAACTCTTGGATAAAGAAGGGGGTCTGTGTCAATGCGAACACCCAGCTGAACATAAGGGATACACCTATGACTACTACCAAAGAAGACAATAACTCTCCGGTAATGTGCGGTGAATAATAAATGGGCAGAAAGGTCAGGATGGCAATGACTGTGGCGGCTAGTAAAGGCAGGGCGGTAGAAGAACAGGCACGCATGATGGCTACGCGCTTGCGCATGCCGCGTTGCATATTTATCAGTGCTGAGTCTGACACCACGATGGCATTGTCCACGAGCATTCCCATGGCAATGATGATGGCTGCCAGAGACATGCGCTGCAAGGCTATGTCGGTGGCGAGCATGACGATAAGTGTGGCGAAAATGGAAAATACCAGTCCGCTGCCGATGAGTAAGCCGTTTTTGAAACCGATAAAGAAGAGCAGGATGGCAACTACTGTAAGTACGGAGATAATCAGGTTCAAAATAAAGCCTTGATTGGCTATTGCCGATTCATAACCTTGGTCGTAGATGGTTGTCAGCTCAAACCCCTGGGGGATGGTTTCGGAAAGCTGGTCTACTTTTTCTTTTACAGCCTTTGCCATGTCAACGACGTTTCCTGTAGGAACGGTGGAAATGGCAATGCCTACCGCCTGTTGTCCGTTGATACGCATCAGGTTGCTGGCAGGTGATTGGTAGCTTTCTTCTATCCGGGCTATATCTGCCAAGCGGAAATGTTCGCCGCTGCGCGATACGATGGTGAGATTGCGTATATCGTCCAAGGAGTAGAAATTTCCGGTGGACTCGATACGGATGCGGTTGCTTCCTGCATCAATCCCTCCTGCATCCACTATTTTATTTTGTGCTTCAAAAGCGTGGGCGATGTCAGCCGTTGTGATTCCGCTGCGTGCCATAACCGATGGGCTGACAGAGACGTCGATGGTAGGGGTCTGGGTGCCGTAAATTTCCACTTTGGCTACGTCTTTTATTTTCAGGAACTCATTTTTGATGAGCTTGGCTTCATCTTCCAGTTCACGGTAAGTATGCCCTTCGCCTGTAAGTCCATAGAATACGCCCAATACATCGCCGAAATCATCATTTACTACAGAAGGGCCTGCACCGGCAGGCAGTTTTCCTTGTACGTCGTTCACCTTGCGGCGGAGCTTGTCCCAAAGCTGTTGCATTTCGTCTGCACGTATTTCCTTTTTTACATAAACAGTGATTTTGGACAAGCCGGCACGGTTCTCCGTTTTCAGGTAATAGAGTTCTCCGAGCGACTGGATAGATTCTTCCAGTATATCAGTGACCTGGGACTGTACCTCTGATGGGGAGGCGCCCGGATAGGGAGTCAGTACCATTGCTTGTTTGATGGTGAAAGGGGCGTCTTCCAACTTGCCCATTTTGATATAGGCCAACAAACCGCCCGCCAGCACTAATGCCAGCAGTAACAAGGTGACTGCTTTTTTCTGCAAAAAGAATTTTACCAGTTTCATGATTGTTTTGTCTTAGAGGTAGTGGTTACTTTCATTCCGTCGGACAGGAAACGGAGTTTGCTGACAGCTACAGTTTCGCCTGCCTTTAAGCCTTGGCTGATTTCGGCACGACCGTCGGGTAACAGCTTGGCGATTGTCACTTTCCTCCGGTTCACGACCTGTGTTTCCGGATTGACGGTCCATACATAGTCTCCTTCCACAGGACGGTGGCAGAGCGCTGTCTGGGGGATGCAGACTCCGGACAGGCTCTCTGCTTGGCAGATGTCCAGTATCGCTTTACCGGACATGCCCGCCAAGAGTCCACCGTCTTGATTGGAAAGGAATGCTGTCAGTAAGTATGAGAGATTGTTGCGGGTAGTTCCTTTGGACACTTCGGCTATTTTGGCTTTGAAGTTTTTATCGGGTATGGCATCGAAACGCAAAAGGATGCTGTCCATATTCTGTGCGGCATAAGCTATGTCCTGTGTGACGAAAATCTCTATTTTGAGCTGATGTATATCAATGAGCGAGAGAACCGGCTGGGTTGCTTTTACATCCTGGTATTTTTCGATATAGACTTCACCCACATATCCGGTAAAGGGAGCTGTCAGACGTGTATCTTTTAACTCATTACTTGCTGTTTCAAAAGCCGTTTTTGCCGAAATATAGTCGGCCTTTGCCTTTTCGTAGGCACTTGCCGAAATGTTTTCCTTTTGATACAGCACCTCGATACGCTCGAATTCTGCCTTGGATTGACGGTATATCGCTTCGGTACGTTCCTTACGAATCCGGAAGTCTCTCGGGTCTATCTCGGCGATGAGGCTGCCTTGTCTGTATTGGTTACCGGCATAGACATCAAAAAGATTGATGGGGCCGCCGACTCTGAATGACAGTTCCGAGGTGCGGAAAGGTTGGGATATAAAAGGAAACTCTTTGTTGTTCTGTTGGGAGAGGGTGGTTGCATCTGCGGTATAAACTAACAGATCTTGTTCTTTTTTCAGTTCTTTGCCTCCGCATGCTGCCAGCAGGAAGGAAAGGGCGGACAATAGGATGGATCGTGCTTTTGTTTTCATATTTCTTTTTACTTTTCGCCAAAAGTAGGACGGTTTCCTGTGATTTGCGGGGAAGTTTTTGCCGAGACCGGAAAACAGGACTCCTAAATCGGATAAAAGAGATATGAAATACAATCTGTCTCCGGATACTTTGGAATGGAGACAGATTGCAGCAAAGAGAAAGGCAAGTTACATAAACATGATATGTTGTTTTAATATAGAGGTTATTTGCCCTTTTAATTGGTTGGCATTGATGGGTTTTGACATATAGGCATCGAATCCGCTTTCCATGACTTTCTGTTCATCGGAGGCATAGGCAAATGCTGTTATCGCTATGATGGGGAGTCGGGTAGAAAACTTGCGTATCTCCTTGGTTGCTTCATATCCGTCCATAACCGGCATGTTGATATCCATCAGGATGAGTTGCGGAGAATACGTCTTGAACATGGCTACAGCTTCTGCCCCGTTCCATGCGTGGATCAAATTATAGTCTTTCTTTAAAATAGATTCGATGAGACGATAATTGCTGTCGTGGTCTTCAGCCACAAGGATAGTGATTTTTTGTTTTTTGATTTTGATAGGTTCTGATTTTATCTCCTGTTGCTGCACATTGGTTGCAGGGACATAGGGGAGGGTAAACCAGAAAGTGGAACCTTTACCGATAGCGGAATCTAAACCTATCTCGCCTCCCATGTGTTGGACTAGTGTCCGGCAGATAGAAAGTCCCAAGCCTGTACCTTGTGCAAAATTATTGAGTTTGACGAAACGGCCGAATATCTCTTCCTTTTTGTCTTTTGGGATGCCGCAGCCAGTATCGCTGACGTAAAAATACAATATTTTATTACGCTTTTCATAACCAAACCGTATACTGCCTGCATCGGTGAATTTAATGGCATTGGTTACCAGATTGATGATGATCTGTGAGAGCCGGTTGTGCTCTGCGTGAATGTAACATACAGGTAATTGAGGTTCAAAGGTCAGGCTGATGTTTTTATTCGGTGGCAACTTCAGGCGGAGAGAACTTTCAAGTTCTGCCATGATTTTGTTTAACTCAAAATCCGAATAGATAAATTCCATGGTTCCTGCTTCGATTTTTGAGAGGTCAAGAATGTCACTGATCAGCTGTAATAGCAATGCGTTATTGTTTTCGATGATACTGACGTATTCCTGTTTTTCTTTCTCTTCTTCGATGGAAGCCAGGATCCCGGAGAAGCCGACAATGGCATTCAGTGGAGTGCGGATTTCGTGGCTCATATTGGCAAGGAAGGCAGATTTCAGACGGTTGGATTCTTCTGCCCGGTTTTTAGCGGATATTAAGTCGTCTTCCATCTTTTTCCGTTCTGTGATGACCAGGGAAGAACCGACCAATGTCTGAGGGTTTCCTTGCTCGTCATAGCTTTCTATACCAGCTTGGGCTTCAACCCAGTCAATATGTTTATGCCCGTTTATATGGTTGAGGATACGATACTCTTCCTTTACCTTTTGGGTGCGTCCTGCAATCAAGTTGGCATAGGCCTCTTTTACTTTGGGAAGATCTTCTTTGTGGATTTTGGCAAAATATTCATTGTCGGGTACAGATAGTTGTTCTTCGGTAATCTCTTCGTGATGGGTACTTAGTTCGATAGGTTTGTTTACATCGCAAAGTATCGTATGACTCTGTAAATCCCATTTCCAAGGGACTATGTTTGCTATGTCGAGTGCCATGGATAGCTTATGGTTGATAGAGCGCAATTGCTCTTGTACGTGGTGCAATTCTGTACTGTCTATGCAGAATACATCCATGTATTGTTCGTTACCGTTGAGATTGACCACGATGTCATAGAAAGTATCTACCGTTTTATGATAATAAGAAAAAGTGACAGAACGCTTTTCTGTCATGGCTATGTTCATGAAATGCAGGAATTGCGGCATGGATTTAGGAAATATTTCATTTCCTGTTTTTCCTATGATATCACTCTTTTTGCAGAATCTTTCTTCAAGATGTCTGTTTACATCAACAATTTTAACTCCGATAATCTTGCCGCTTGCATCTTTCTCAAGTTCTTCCAACAGATAAAGAATAGGCATGTTGTTGATAAGATTATAATATTTACCAATGGTTGCCAATTCATTCTGCTGGATACGTTTCATCTTTTCGAGAACGCGTACACGATGATATTGAAAGGCTAATAGTGATAAGAAAATAAAGCTGGCGCATCCTATGATTGTATATTCATATTGCTCCCAAAAAGAGGGAGGGTCATTATAGAATATAGTGCCTCTTGGGCAGCGTTTAGGATCAAGGTTCCGTTGAAGCAGAGATTGGTAATTAAAGACGGGACAGGCATTTTCTGCCCGGTAAATAGGTATGTTGCGGGCCGGTTTTCCGTCCAGAATTTCTTTGATCGTATTCAAAAGGTGGGTTATGATTTTTTTTTCATTATAGATATATCCGCCGACAATTCCTCCTTCTTCCTGGACTCCAATAGTCCTAAGTGAAAAAAGGGGAACAGATGACGTGGCGATAATTCGGTATGAATTTGTGGTCATGATAGCATTTCCTTCATAATCTTCCTTGCGTAGCCAAGAGGAAAATAGAAAACCGGTAGTCTGTGGATCTTGTTGGCTTAGTATTGTGAAAAGGCTGTCTGAAGAGGTGCTTTCTGCGGAAATGAATTCATATTCCATCTCAGGATGCTTCGTGCGCATGATTTTGGACAAGTCATGATTGTTCTGTTGGCAAGTGTAGGTACCGTCACCTATATAAATGACCTTATTCATTTTAGGTATGAGTTGTTGCATCAGTTGTAGATTTTCTTTCATATAGTTCGGAGCATGCAACAGGGTTAAGTTAAATCTGTTTTGTAGCTGGCTGATAGGGATGTGTTGTTCCGGAGACAGGGCATGGGATTGTGCGATAAGATTTTCAGGACCGGTATAATCATGCTCTCCGCATAATAGCATGGGGATGCCTGGCCATTTTTGGTCAATGTCATCGCATAAGATAAAGCTTGCGCTTCCTATAAATATCACAAGTTTTGGAGTACGGAAAGAAAGCTCTTTGAGTATGTTTTCTTCGAAAGCCTTCAAGTTGTTAGGGCTTTTTAGGGTAAGCATCTTTAAATGAGCTGCGTATATTCCAATCTTATTGTTTTGAGAGGCCATGCGAATAATAGGATTGATAAAACTATTGCTCCAAGGGTTGGAGTCGGCATAGGTGTTGATAATAAGGATATAATCGATATTCTTGGTGTTTGTATTACTGCCAGTAAGAAAACAAGTTTGCGCCAGTAAACAAATGGTTAGTATAGTTATTTTGAGTATGTTTTTCATGTTTTTGCTCTATTGTTTGTTTGCCAGATATTGAGCAAATATAGAAATAATATATTGAATGGACAAAGATAAAGGAAGAAGTCGTTTGAAATGAGGCTACAATAATATGGGATGACATATTCGCTATGCCATCCCATATATTCCCTATTGAGATGCTGAAATTTAAATTTGGAGGAATTATTCCTCTTTTTCCTTGAAATCAAGGGTGATATGTTTCACCCCATCGTAAATGCTCCTGACACGGATATTCAATCCTTTTTTACCTTCCAATAAATCGGCTATGTTGTTCAATCTGAAAGACGCCAGTCCGGTACCCAATACTTCCGGATTGTCGTTGTAGGCATTATGACGGAATTCCAGGTTAAGATAGTCCGGTTTGTCATTCTCGTCGGCAGGTTTTTCGTTTATTACCAGATTCAGCATGTGCAGTTTTTCCTTATTGTTACCATGGTAAATTTGGTATTTGATGTTCAAGAAGTCTCCTGTAATCCATAAAGGTTCTATGATATTGATACGGTCATCGCCTATACTGTCTTCCTTGTCGGCAGGCATGGAATAGATGTCTTTAGTCAAGATATTTTCTATATGCTTAATCTGGGCATTGTATTCATATCCTTCTTTTTTTTCACTTAACTCGTCGAAATAGACAAATGCACGCTGTCCGTCAACGACTGTATAATTGTAAAGGGCGGTCGTGTCACCCGGGTAGAGCTTGCTGCCTTCGTCTAGCGTAAAATAATAATCATTTTCCTCTATTACCTTTATGGTACCTATGGCAAACAAGGACGGATATTGGTTGTCCCAATCATTGTCCAGGCAGGATTGCAACATTGGCATAGCGATAAATAAAAGCATGAAAGCCGTGAATATCGTTCTCTGTTTCTTCATAAGTGGTAGGTTTTATTCTTTTTTAGTTTAATTCCATTCTGCGTATTTGAAAAATGCAGGTGAGAACTAAATACTGCGCAGAAGACTGTTAAAGAAATAAAAGTATGATTTTCTTCTCTGACTGATGCAGTATTTTTGTAGCCATTGTATTTATAAGGTAAACACGTGTTAATAGGAAGAATGGAAGAATTGGAATTGGCAGAACGGTGCAGGCAGGGTGACAATCTTGCTCGCAAGGAACTGTATGAGCGCTATGCGGGACGCATGCTCAGCGTTTGCCTACGTTATGCCGGTGACAGGGAGACTGCACAGGATCTGATGCATGACGGTTTCTTGAAACTGTTCGATTCTTTTGATAAATTTACGTGGCGGGGCGAGGGTTCTTTGCGTGCGTGGATGGAACGTGTGATGGTAAATACGGTACTGCAATTTTTGCGGAAAAATGATGTAATGTCCCAGTCGGCTACATTGGATAATGCGCCTGAGGCGTATGAAGATCCGGAAGCTTCGATTGTGGATGTCATTCCCCAAAAAGTACTGATGCAGTTTATCAGTGAACTGCCTGCCGGTTACCGTACCGTGTTCAATTTATATGTTTTTGAAGAAAAGCCCCATAAAGAGATAGCCCAGATGTTGGGCATTAATGAAAAATCATCAGCCTCGCAGCTAACGCGTGCCAAGGCGGCTTTAGCCACGAAAGTACGCGAGTGGATGAAAAAAAATACATAAATGAAAGAACGTATGGAAGATGAATTGTGGATGAAAAAGATAAAGGAGCGGTTGGAAGATTATTCTGAACCGATACCCGCTTCCGGTTGGGAGCGGTTGGAGAAGGAACTGTCCGTTTCCACACCTCCAGTTATCGGAAAACAGAAGTTCATTCCTTTCCGCCGTTGGGCTACAGCTGCGGCTGCTGTATTGTTGGTAGCTGTATCATCCGTCAGTTTGTGGCTGTTGCAAAGTCCGATAGGGGATGAAGTGCGCCGTGCCAATATGCCTGCTTTGGCTGTGGCTCCGGATATTTTGCCCGAACGGACGGCCCCTTCGGCACAGACAGATGCAGCTAAACCTGTTTATGAAGCACGTAATAGTTCATCAATGGCTCCTGCCCCGACTCATTCACTGGTTGCACAGCATATTGAACCTTTAACCGGACAAGAGGAGGAATTGGTGTCTTCTGGAACACCGGTTGAGGTAGTGGATGATTCCGGTAACGAAACTCCGGTTGTTACGGCAAATACAGAGGCAAAGGAGGTTGAAGAACCGGGAAACAGGCAAATGGAACGTCGGCGTCCGTCCGGGAAAGATAAGTTGCAACTTCCTGTTGAGCGTAAATCCTCTTCTAGGTCGAACGGATGGTCTGTAGGATTGGGAATCGGAAATACAGGCGGTTTGGGCAATGTATTGGGAAATGGCGGTGACCAGTACGGACCTGCGTATGATTATGGCGTGAATTCCGGAAAACTTGATTTTATGGCTATGGGTAACGGTATTGTTTCTATTCCCGAAGGCCAGGAAGTATTCTTTAAAGACGGCTTGCCATATTTGCGTAAGCGCGAGAGAAGCATAGAATCCATTGATCATAAGCAACCTTTGAGTTTCGGGCTTTCTGTACGAAAGAATCTGGCAAAAGGATTCTCGGTAGAAACAGGTTTGACTTATACCTATCTTGCTTCGGATGTGAAGTTTGATGACAGTTCGGAAAAGTTGAGCCAGAAGTTGCACTATATAGGTATCCCTGTACGTGCCAACTGGAATTTTGTAGATAAGAAATCTTTCACGATGTATGTTTCGGCAGGCGGTGCTGTGGAGAAGTGTGTGTACGGGAAGATTGGGAGTGAGAACGAAACGGTGAAGCCTTTACAGTTATCGGTAATGGGTGCCGTGGGAGCGCAGTATAACGTAAGTAATAAGGTTGGATTGTATGTAGAGCCGGGAGTTTCTTATTTCTTTGACGATGGTTCTGACGTGCAGACCATACGTAAGGAAAATCCTTGTAACTTTACATTGCAGGCGGGAATCCGCCTGACTTATTGATGCACGGGATTTGAGCGTTGCTCAGTTCACCACTACATTTGAAAAATATTCCCGGAACAGGTTCTCGGCATGTGACAGTTGTTCGGAAGTATTTTCTTTCACATCTTTCAGTTTGTAGTCCCAGCCCATGGCTTCATACTTATGTACGCCCAAGCGATGGTATGGAAGTATCTCTACCCGTTGGATGTTCTTGAATTTGCCAAGGCTTTTACCGAGGTCGCGTATATCTTTTTCTGCATCACTATATCCAGGAACCAATACGTAACGTAACCAGAATGGATGTCCCTGTTCTTCCAGCCAGGAGGCAGTATGCAAGGTTTGTTCATTGCCGCGTCCTGTCAGTATGCGGTGGCGTTCCGGATTGAATTGCTTGATATCGAGCAGTACTAAGTCTGTCAGACTGAATAATTCTTCTACTTTATCGTTCCATATTCCTCCGTTACTGTCCAGGCAGATGTGGATGCCATTTGCTTTCAGCTCTTTAAATAGGGGAATTAAGGCTTCTGCCTGTAAAGTGGGCTCTCCACCGGAAAAGGTGATTCCTCCTTTCTTGCCGAAAAAGGCTTTCTGGCTGATCGCCATCTGCAAAATTTCATCCGGAGAGGTGGGAATACCGCCTTTTACGTCTATTGTATCCGGATTGGCGCAATAGAGACAGCGGAAAGGGCATCCTTGAAGGAAAACGACGAGCCGGAGACCCGGCCCGTCGAATGTTCCCATACTTTCATAAGAGTGTACGTTTATCATAATTACATTCTTTCGTGGAATGAGCGACTGATGACTTCTAACTGATGCTCACGGCTCAACTTCACAAAGTTTACGGCATAACCGGAAACACGGATCGTGAGCTGCGGATATTTTTCGGGATGTTCCATGGCATCTTCCAGCATTTCACGATTCAGTACATTTACGTTCAGATGGTGTGCACCTTTAGTAAAGTAACCGTCCATCATGGTCACCAGGTTTTCTACCCGCTCTTCGGGTGTGGGACCCAATGACTTGGGAACGATGGAGAACGTGTTGCTGATACCATCCTGTGAGTCACGGTAGCGTAATTTGGCAACAGAACTCAAGGAAGCGATGGCACCATTCTTGTCACGTCCGTGCATCGGGTTGGCACCCGGAGCAAAAGCTACTCCTTTGGCGCGTCCGTCCGGAGTGGCACCGGTCTTCTTGCCGTACATCACATTGGAGGTGATGGTCAGCAAGGAGAGGGTAGGCCGTGCATTCTTGTAAACGGGCAGTTTCTTCAATTCTTCGCTGAAGTAATACACCAAATCCACTCCAAGGTGATCCACACGGTCATCGTTGTTGCCAAAGCAGGGGAAAGAGCCTTCAATATCAAAGCCTTCTGTCAGCCCAATGTCATTGCGACGGGCAGTTACTTTGGCATTCTTGATGGCAGAGAGGGAGTCGATGGCAATGGAAAGTCCGGCAACACCGTATGCCAGGTTGATGCGGGGATCAGTATCAATGAATGCCATCTGGGCCTTTTCATAGTAATACTTATCGTGCATGTAGTGGATGATGTTCATTGCTTCGTTATAGACACGGGCAATTTCAGTCAGCACTTTCTTATAGTTGACCATTACTTCTTCGAAGTTCAGAGTGTCACTGGTTAACACAGGAATACCCTTTACCATTACAGTTCCGGTATTTTCGCAGCGTCCACCGTTGATGGCGAGCAACAATGCCTTGGCAAGGTTGGCGCGTGCTCCGAAGAATTGGATTTGCTTGCCGATGGCTTGGTAGGATACGCAGCAGGCAATGCCATAATCGTCACAGTTACGCACTTCGCGCATCAGATTGTCATTTTCATATTGGATGGAACTAGTATCTACCGATACTTGCGCGCAGAAATCCTTGAAACCTTCAGGCAGTTCGGGACTCCACAGTACCGTCATGTTAGGTTCGGGAGAGGGGCCGAGGTTGTACAGGGTTTGCAGGAAGCGGAAAGAAGTCTTTGTTACTTTTACGCGTCCGTCGTTGAAGCGGCCTCCGATAGATTCGGTCACCCACGTGGGGTCTCCGGCAAAAATATCGTTGTATGACTGCATGCGCAGGTGGCGGACCATGCGTAATTTGATAACAAACTGGTCGATCAGCTCCTGTGCAAAGGTTTCGTCAATATTGCCGTGAGCCAGATCGTATTCGATATAAATGTCAAGGAAGGAGGATACATTTCCCAATGACATGGCTGCGCCGTCCTGCTCTTTGACAGCAGCCAGGTATGCCATATATACCCATTGTACGGCTTCCTGTGCCGATGTAGCCGGACGACTGAGGTCGAGTCCGTAGTATTCACCCATCACCTTGATGTCTTTTAAAGCTTTAATCTGCTCTGCCACTTCTTCACGCAAGCGGATGCGCGCTTCTGTCATCGGGCCTGTAAGATTGTGCAAGTCCTCTTTTTTGGCTTCAATCAGACGGTCTATGCCATAGAGGGCCAGACGGCGGTAGTCGCCGATGATACGTCCACGGGCATAATTATCCGGCAGACCGGTAAGGAAGCCCAATGAACGGAAGGAACGGATTTCTTCTGTATATACATCGAATACACCGTCATTGTGGGTCTTGCGATAGTGGGTGAAGATATCTTTTACCTTTTCATCCACTTCGATTCCGTTTTCGCGGCATGCTTTGGCTACTACATTGATGCCGCCGAAGGGTTTGATGGCACGTTTCAATAATTCGTCTGTCTGCAGTCCGACGATAAGCTCGTTTTCTTTGTCAATATAGCCTGCTTTATGTGATGTAATGGTGGACACTGTTACGTTATCCAATGCACGGACGCCATTATTGTTTCTTTCTTCTTCAAGTGCTTTCAGGCAAAGGTCCCAGATTCGTTTGGTGCGCTCGGTAGGTCCTTGCAGGAAAGAAGCGTCACCGGTATAGGGTGTGATGTTTTTACTGACGAAATCACTGACATTGATTTCTTTGCTCCAAAGCCCGTCTATAAAGGTTTTGTTCAATTCCATAAAATTCATTTTGTTAAGTGGGTTATCTAATGTTATCCTTTAGAGCGTGCAAAAATACTGAATAAATTCCGTAATTTTATAAGAGAGATTCCCCTTTTTATGTTGAACAGCATAAAATAACTATTATTAGGTAGTGAATGTCCGGGGTAGTAGAGATGTCAAGACTTTCTTTATATGTGGTTTATGAACTGAAACAAGAATCGGATCATAATCTGTATTATTTACAAATAATGTAAGTTTAAGGAACTGTTGTATTCTGAACCTAATTCAGTCGTATAGTGAATGCTATTCAATCGTATATTGAATAGGGTTCAATCATATACTGAATGCGGCTCTTTGTAAGTGTATTGATAACCAGTAAGTTGTAAAACGCTCTCTTGTCTTTGATAAATTTCAACAAATAACCTTAATGTCATTACGCTTGTTCCGTAGTGGGTATAAACAAGAATTTTAGTATAGTTGCTCTGTTTTTGTGCAGAAAAGTTTGTAGAATAAAAAATGATTTGTATCTTTGCACCGCTTTAAGAGAGAAGCATTTCTTAAATGAAGTTTTGGAGAGGTGGCAGAGTGGTCGATTGCGGCGGTCTTGAAAACCGTTGTGCTGCGAGGCACCCGGGGTTCGAATCCCTGTCTCTCCGCTGTAAATATTGATAATCAGTGATTTACAAGGATTACCCCCGGTTTTACACCTTACAATGTAAAACCGGGTTTTTTATTTATTGAACTTCTTCTGCTTCCGCTTGGAATCTTTTTCATAAGGTTGTTTTATCTTTCGGGGCTTAGCGGACCATAGAAGTAGGATGCTGTGGCACCACCATCTATGAGGAAATCGGCACCCGTGATGAATGAGCCACAGTCACTCATCAGCAACTCGGCTACATTAGCGATTTCGTCTGCCGTACCGGGGCGACCGGCCGGACATTTGGCGAACATGTTCCTGTAAAAATCGCCTCTCGGACCGTTGAGTTCATCAAGCGCCAACGGTGTTACGACGATGCCTGGCGAGATGGAGTTGATGCGTGCGCCACGCTCGCCCCATTTCACCGCTTCCGCCATTACTCGTTTCACGTTGCAGCGTTTGGCCATCTGGTAGGCGTGCAGCGTGTCCCGGATATGTTCCGGTTGCAGGATATCCAACGAGAGTAGTTCTTCGGCGGGTGTGGTGGCGAGCAATCTGTCCTCTTCAGGTGTCAATGCCGGCATCCGGTGTCCCGACTGGCTGGAAATCGTCACTCCCACGCCACCATTTCCGATTACCTTTCCGACTTCTTCTAGCAAGACCGCCGTTCCGTATAAATCTACTTTTAAGATAGCCTCTACGGGAGCCTGGCTGGGAGAGACTCCGGCGGAGTTGATAAGCATGCTGATTTCCCCATACTCTTGTGCCTTGGCAATCAGGTTTAAGACGGATTCCCTTGAGGAGAGGTCCGTTTCCACGGGGACGGCGTCGAATCCCGCCCCATTCATTATCCCGGCAATCGCTCCGGCATTTTCTGTTTTTTTGTCTCCGATAACAATTTTCTTTCCGTAGCCCATCCTGCGGGCTATTGCCATGCCTATCTGGCCGGCTCCGGTTAGGATTATCACATCTTTCTTCATTTTCTATTCTCTTATATGTAATTATTGATTATACCAACATTCACGTTGCAAATGTACCTTATAATCATCATTCCAGAATTAGACAGATTACTGTTCTGCTTACCGAAATTGCGGTTTCAGCATATTTGTCCTGTGTAGTTGCTCATTTGCCGTTCAGATTTTCGGCGTATGTGCAAGGCATAGATTCACGCTATTTGTTTCGGGAACGGAAAATAAACGATCGGGACGATGGAATTCGTTTTAGAAGATGTCCGACAGACAATACGCTTACGGCAATTCCTGTCCGGTAATGCCATAACCCGACTGACGAGCCTGCCCCCTCTACGCCAAGCAGAGCAATGCCCGTAACAACAACAGCCATGAACACGATAGACAATAGCACCGTCACTCGGCTTTTGTGTCCTATTCCGGAGCGGGTGATACTCTTGTACCAATTCGAATGTGTTTTGATATGGAGAATGGAGGCGGCAAGGAACAGCAGGCTTGAGAGCACATGCGATACCGCCCAGTTATGCCATACCTCATGGTTGGCTTCATGCCCTGCAATGTGCAGTCCTATTCCGGAACATAGGCTTGGAATGAACGCTGCAATCATAATCCTGTCTATTACGAAAATCTTTTTCATCATTTTTTCTTTTTATATTGATGATGCAAAGTTCGCTGAAACGATGAACACCGACGATAACAATTGTAAAGAAATCAATGTCTGTTTCGGATTCTGGACAAAGAGACAGGCGTAATGCCGAGATAGGAGGCGATGTAGTGCTGCGGAATCCGCCGGACAATGTCGGGATGTTCTTTCAGCAATTCTTCGTAACGCTGTTGTGGCGTATTCTTGATGTGTGAGAGGAAAAGCTTTTGATAGGTTCGGAAGCGTTCGATGAGTTTCTCTTCATATGCTTGTCTTAATGGAGGCATGCGCTGGATAAGATTGTAAAAATCATCCCTTTTTATTACCGATAATTCCGCAGGTTCGATGGTTTCCAGCGAAAAAAGACTTGGTTGCCGATTGTATAAGCTGTCGAAAGAGGCGACAAAATCGCCTTCAAAGAAAAATTGGAAGGTAATATCCTTTCCATCATTAAAAAAGAACAGGCGCAGGCAACCTTTGCGGATCAGATACAGCCTGTCCGCAACTTTGCTCTCTTCCAGCAATACCGTTTTGGCCGGAACAGACAGATGCTTGGCCGTAGCATGAATCTGCTTTAAAACGGCGAGTTCGGTGGACGAAAAAAACTTTTCGGCAGTGCCGAACCAATCGTATGGGAAATCGGTGGTCATAATCATTTATTGAAACCTATAGTGGTGGATCTGTTTGTTTATCAGTTTCTTATCTTTAATGGCTCTTGATTTTTGAGATCTATTGCTTTGAATACGGGTTTTATCTTTTGAGTCTCAGATTCATAACCAAACCAATAACCTTGCCCTGTACTTTTGTCTAAAGGTAAAAAACAAAGGCGGAGGTTTTCTTTGTATTCCCCGTAAATAACCTTCCAACTGGCAGGTGGAATCTGACGTTTCGTCTTTATTTTTTCTGCCGGTATCTTTTTCAGTGACATACCGGCTTCTATCCAAGCGATACTGACATCTGTTTGATAAAGGGGATAGTTCTTTTTGCAGAATTCATAGAGAATGATTCCCCGCTTTTCCAGGCTCATTGGCTGGTCGATAAGGTTACATTGTGTAAGATGTTCCAAAAAACGGTAGAGAAAGTCCTCGTTGTATAGGATCAGTTTGCGAGTGATATTTTTCCAGGCAGAGGTATTGTAAAATCCGTCCAATAAACGGGAAAGCCGACGGGCTGTCTGCAACTCGCTGACACTGATTTCATGAGTTTGCAAAACTTCGTATGGAGGGAAAGGGGAGTATATGATACCTAATTCTTCCGCGTTTCTACGCATTTCGGTACCGGGTAATAGTTTTAATGATTCCAATTGTATTTCCCCGGCGTCATATTCAGCTAAAGTACGCACATCCTCGAATATCTCTGTCAGCGTATATAAAGGTAAGCCTGCAATGAGGTCAGCATGGGTTTCCATATTGGGCAATGAGCACAAAAACTTTAATCCTTCGAGTGCGTCGTTTAGTTTTCCCATTCGTTTGCTTGTACGGAGGACGGGTTCGCGTAAACTTTGGATTCCGGCTTCAAGATGTAGAAGCCCGGCCGGTAGGTGTTGCAATTCTTCTGTTAGTTCACGGGAGAGTAAAGCCGGGTGTATTTCCAGATGAAAACGTATATCGGGAGAAAATTCTAAAAAAAGTTGGAGTAACTCTTTTGCTCTGCGTGGATTATAATTAAATGTCCGGTCAAGGACACGTACATTCTTTATACCATGTTGATGGATGATTTTAAGTCGTTCCCGGATGGTCTCAATAGATAAGGTACGTACCGGTTTTTCCCCTCCACTGACACAAAAAGCACAAGTGTTGAAACAACCTCGTGTAGTTTCCAATTGCACGAATGGCTTGTCCCAGTTAAAAAAAGGACTTTTTTCAGGAGGAACCAAGTTGGAAAAATTGAGTACCCGTGCTATTCCGTTGTCTATATATTGTTTCTCTTGAGAGAGATAGCATAAACCAGGTATTGACTGCCATTGTTCCGGTTGGTTCCAACAGGATAACCATTGGGGGAATGCTTCTTCTCCTTCTCCTCTGAAAACACAATTGATGAAGTTGTTTTTACGGAGAAATTCTTCATTGTTTCCTAAAAATTCCGGTCCGCCTAAAATGATACAGCTTTTAGGAAGTAGTTTTTTTAATCTTGCCGTGATATGTAGTAGTTGCTCATGATTGAATAACCATGTTGTTGCAGCTAAAATATCAGGATGATGTTGGTAGATTGCATCGACAACCATACCTGCATTCTCATTGATGGTAGCAGATACAATGTCCCATTCTATGGAGTTATTGGCGATAACTTGTGCTTGCAGTGCAGGTAGAGCTAATGAAGAATGTGCATATGAACTATTTAAGTCTATCCAGAGAATTTTCATATTTAATAAAATTACATTTATGCAAAGATAACTGATTTTTGTCTTTTGTATTGGTATAAAATCATATATTTGCACGCTAAAATACCAATGCAGGATAGAGAAGTACATATCATTTTACTAAAATCAAAATAAAATATTTTTTTTGTGTCATGAAGTATCTCATCTTTATATATACTTTTTTGTATATAAACTGTATGGGTGTGACTGCCCGGGAAAAGATGACAATTGGGTCAGACTCAATATATACGGAACAGTATATTACAAAGATTTATATGTCTGACCCAAAACTCAGTTTGAAATTGTTGGATGAGGCAGAAGACAGGAAAGCAATGCCACTTTGTCTGATTAATGATTTGCGTAGTATGGCGTATCGTCAAATGTATCAGAATAAGTTAGCTTTTATATATGCAAGGAAAGCGTATGAACTTGATTCTGTCGCCAATAATAACCCCGCGCATTTATTGAAGGTAACGACTGATTTGGCTGAACTTGCTGTCTTGTTAAGTATGCACAAAGAGAGTATGTATTACGCTACTCAAGGAATTCGGCAGGCCCAAAAAAATAGAAATCTGCAAGCGGAAGGAAAATTACTTTTTTGTATAGGTGAGAATAAAAGGATGTTGTCTTTTGTTGAAGAAGGGTATGAATGCTTTGACAAAGCGATTAAACTATTGGATAATACACGAAATATAGAAGGAATGGCAATGCTTTCTTATTTTTTTGGTGTAAAGATGTCTTATTTGATGGATGATGGGAGGCTCAAAGAGGCATTGACTCTTGGATTGAGAAGAGAAAAGCTGCTTAATGAGATGAAATCTTCAGAAAAGGCTCCTGAACTGTATTTAGATCAGCAGTATGCATATCTGTATTCCAAATTGGCTTATATATATTATAATTTAGGGAGATATTCATTGGCAGCGGATTTTTATGAAAAATTTCAAGGAACCGCTGCCGCTTCTACTCCGGATGGTAAATATGATGCAACTCCATATCTTTTTGCTATAGGGCAGTACCAGGCTGTATTGGATAATTGCTATGATTTAAAAAATGTATTCAAGCAGCAGGATACGATAAACTATCAATATAGAGGAATTTTACAGAAAGAGATAAAGGCCTGTTTGGCATTGAAGCGATATGATCAAGTTGCGGCGTTGAGGGAAGCGGTAATAAAAGTGTCCGACAGTATGTATTTGCGTGAGAAAGATGCTGCTACCATAGAACTGGATGCCATTTATGAAGTGAATGAAAAAGAAGCGCGTATTGTAGAACAGGATTTCCAGCTGAAAGTGCGCAATATTTCATTGGTCTTTATAGTGGGAATTACTTTATTGGCTTTGTTTTTCCTTTGGCGGATATGGCTACAGAATTGTACTATAAAAAATAAGAACAGAGCTTTGGTTCAATATATCAATGAAGAATTGGCTTTTCAAAAAGAAATAGACGAGTCTCAGAAGCAGCCAGACTTGCTTGAACAATCGGGAGATTGCGTCTCTTTATCGGACAGTGAATTGGAGGAAACAGTTTCGTCCAATAATGAGACGGAATGTGAAGTCAATAAAGTGATTTTTCAAAAATTGGATTTTCTCATTAAGAAAGAGAAATTGTACTTATCGGCAGATTTAACCAGAGATGACCTGGTTAAAAGAGTTCGTGTGAACAATACCCGGTTTGCCAAAATGATAAAAGAAAATACAGGAACAAATTTAAGTGGTTATCTGAATAGTTTACGTTTAAATTATGCTATACAATTATTAAAAGAACATCCTGAATATACTTTGCGTGCCATTGCTGAATCCTCGGGTATTAATAGCATGCCCACTTTCCATAATTTATTTAGAAGCAAAACAGGCATGACTCCTTTGGAATTTAAAAATGCTCAATCTGAATTTGATAATAAATGATCGGCAACTTTCAAATAAATGAATCATCCTTATGCTTGTTGGTTTCCCTGTATTCTCTTGGCGTTTGGTTATTGTTGCGCTTGGCAAATTCTCTGTTAAAATGAGACCGGTTGGTAAAAGCAGTCCGATACATTATTTCTTGTATTGTTAACGTAGTGGTTAACAATAGTTTTGCAGCATAATTAATCCTCTGTTCTTTGATAAAGTCTTTGGGAGGTAGCTGTCCTAAATCTTTAAATTTACGGTATAGATTTCTGCTGCTAGTCTGCATGGCTTCGGCAAGTTCATCGGGAGTGAACTTCGTGTTGTCCATATTCTTATTTATTATTTCTATTGCTGTTTGTAAATACTGCTTGTCCTCATTTTGCAGTAATTGACCACCACAAAATTCAAATGCACTGGCTGAAGAATTATAATATTGCTTTAACTCTTCTTGTTTTTTTATCAGTTGTTTGATTATTGTTTTTAAATATTGGGTGTTGAAGGGTTTGGGGATATAAGCGTCTGCTCCGGATTCAATGCCTTCAATACTCTCATCGGTAGTGTTCTTTGCCGAAAGAATCACTAAGGGGATATGAGCTGTATGTTTATTGCCTTTGATCTGTTTAGTAAGAGTGATTCCATCAATTTTGGGCATCATGATATCTGTAATGATAAGATTTGGACTCTTTTGTTTTAAGACGGTGAGCCCTTCTTCGCCATTCTCAGCCGTTAGAATTGTGTATTCGTCGGATAATATATCTTTCAGCATCCATAATAATTCTTGGTTATCGTCGATGATTAAGATGGTAGCTTCTTGTTGATTGCCTTGTTTTTCTGAAGTTGCCTTCTCGGATATTGGCCTTTCTGTTTTGTTGTTTGGATATTCTACTTTGCGTTGTTTTTTCTGTATGGTATCAGTGTCTTCGGTTGCATTGGGCTGAGGAAGATTAACAATAAATTCGGCATATTGGTCAATTTTACTCTCAACCTCAATGGTTCCTTGTAACAGTTCTACCATACTTTGGCAAATGGCGAGTCCCAATCCATTTCTGGATGACAGGCCCTTGATGCTATTTTCTTTGATGTTATCGAGTACACTATAGCGGTTGAAGATAAGCGGAATATCTTCTTGGCTGATTCCTTTTCCGGTATTATAGACTTTGATATTCAGTTTGTTGTCGTTGGTTTTTATGGATATTTTGATTGTTCCATTCTTAGGTGTATATTTGAATGCATTGGAAATCAAATTACTAAGAATCTTTGTAAAACCGCTGTTGTCACTTCTCCAAATAATATCCGGAGTAACGTCTGTTTCCATGTGTATGTGGTTTTGCTCAGCCAGCTCTCCGAATGATTCTATAATTTCGTTGGCCAGTTCACTGATGTTCAATTCTTGTATATGACATATTTGATTACCGGTTTCCATACGGCGAAAATCGATTACTTCTTGTATAAGACTGTTCAAGCGTTCTGTATTTGATTTTATAATTTGGGCATATTTCTTAATAAAACTATCGCTCTTGTCATAATGTAGTATCCTTTCACATGGACCGTAGATTAGTGTAAGCGGTGTGCAAAACTCATGTGTTATGTTGGTGAAAAAGCGTAGCTTTCCTTCGTACATTTCTTCTTTATATCGTTCATTCAGCTTTCTGGAGATAGATGCCTTTCTACGTTCGTATTTCCAGAATACGTACCGAAAGATACCGATACTTATTCCTATAGCCAATAAAACATAGATTATTTGAGCTGTAATGGATTGGTACCAGGGAGGCAGGATGATGACATGAATTTTTTTGATCAGATTTTCATTGTTGTTAATTCCGTCATTGTATTTTACTTTTAAAACATAATTTCCGGGAGGAATATTGGTAAATTGTGCTTCATTAGAGCGTGTGTCCATCCATACTTCGCTGAAATTTTCCAGTTTATAAGAATATCTGCTATTTTCCCCATTGATGAAATCCATTGCAACAAAGGAGATTGCGAAGAAATTCTGATCATGGTTCAATACAATTGATTTTTGGTTACCCTTTGTCTCTTCAAATTCAGAAATATTATAATCCTGATTGAATATTCTAAGCTTAGTAAAATAAATGTTAGGGATAAATTGCTTTTTTTTCTTTGCTTCTTTTTTTATCCATACAATTCCATCCACTCCTCCAAAAAAAGATCTGTTCCGGGTATGGTCTTGGAAATATGCGTTGTCGCTGAATTCTGTAATTTTCAGTCCGGTCTTATGGTTCAGGCTACGGAAGGTGTTTTTTGTAGGATCGAATAATATGAGTCCGGTATTGCTACTGAGCCATAAATTTCCTTGTGGGTCTTCTGTTATGCCATGTATTGTATTGTTAGGTAATCCTTCATTCTCGTTGAAGTTTTCGTAACTGTATTTGTCGTTCGGAAGTAGTTTTAGTTTGGTAAGGCCATAGCTACTCCCAATCCAGATGTTTTTCCTTTTGTCCTGATGAATGCAAAGAATGTCGTTCATTGGAGCTATGCCTTTTTCATCGAATGTTATGGGGAGCTGTTTGTTTGTCAGAGTATTTAACCGGATAACTCCGTTTCCTCTCATTCCAACCCAAAGAATAGAGTCATTTTCTTGGTAAATGGAATATATCTGATTGTATTGCTGTTCATTTAGGTTTTTAAACCTGACAGGTTTTATATCTTCAATTTCTATGGTATTTTTTCGAATAGCAAAATAGATTTGCAGTAGGGTGCTTCCTGAACCGGCCCATAATATTGAATCGTTTGTTTCAACAATAGAGTGTACATGGGAGATCCCGGATTTTGTTTTATTGATGAGTGTGTGTATCTTATTGTCCGAATAAGAATAATAGTTTAGATTGGGACCGTCTGATCCGATCCAGACAATAGGATACTTTTTGCTATGGGCAAAAGCAAAAACGGCATTATTTGTCAATCCGTTTTGAGTTGTGAAATGTTTCACGTTTGATGTGGAATAATTTTTTGTACTATCATATTCCTTTATCTGGATTATGCCGTTGTCTTTGGTTCCTAACCATAAGGTATTTTGCTGGTCTGTATAGATAGCCCGGATTGGTCTTTTTTTATCTATGGGTAACTGATTGAGAGAGATGTTGTTAAGAGTATATTCATCTTTTGTCCATGCATATACTCCTTGTCCGTCTGTTCCTATCCAGACAATATCTTGCTGTTCGTCCTTGCATAATGCAAAAACACCGCAATTGATTTCTATTTTTTCCGGATTGTAATTTTTTGCTGCATCAAGCCGGATAAGTCCGTTTGTCTTGAATCCGATGAGAATATCTTCATTATCCAGGATAATAGAACCTATTTCACCGTTTTCCTTGACAAGAGTAGCGATATTCTTTATGAATTTACTACTTTGCGGGGTAATGTAATAGAGGTTCCCTGCAGAATCTACGGCAATGATCTTTTTATTATTATAAAATGTATATTGAATGGGATGTGTATGTTTGAAATCGGAAAGCTGCTTGATTTTTGGGGAGTCTGATCCAATATTTGATATTGCATATCTTTCCAGAGTTCCCTGATGATTAATCCATATCGTGTTCTGTTCATCTATTATCAACAGCATACCGGATGATTTGTTGTTTTCTGTTTCTTTATGGATAGGAAACTCAATGAATTTTTTTTGTGTCTTGGAGTAGAGTGACAGAATTCCCGGTTTGGTGAAAACAAATAAATTGTCATGACTGTCTTTGGCTGTATAGGAATTGTCTCCAAACTCATTATGATATTCTTCAATCACATTGTTCTTTTGCGACAGCTTGTTCAATCCCCATTTCGTGCTTATCCATAAATACTCACCGTCAGTTTCAATAATATTTCTGATAACATTGCTGGACAGGCTGTTTTGGTTGTTTATGTCTGGCTTATAGATATAAATATTCCGACTGTCATACATGTTGAGTCCATCGTAGGTTCCGATCCATAAAAATCGTTCGCTATCTTGGAACAGGCAAGTGACGGAACTGTTGGATAATCCGTCCCGGTTACTTATTTGCCTGAGGTTATACGAATATATACTATTGGTTGTAACAAGTAGAAACAACAATAGCAGCAGTATTTGTTTTTTCATGAATACAATAGCTGTTTATATATTGAATGTCAACAAAGATACAATATTTACTTAAATCAAAGAATTTCCCTTTTCTGTTTATCGGAAAAAATGTGCTTGATTGGTGAATTAACCAGGAAAATATATAAATATGGCAAAAATGGGCACATTGCGGGACTTTTATAGGAATCCTTCGGCTGTACGTTTAGTGAAGTTGTTGCAGTGTAAAGGATAGCCAAAAATGTATGTTTTATTGGGATATCTGTCTTTGTATCATTAATGGCGAAATTGGGCACGGCAAATCTGTTTGTTTTCGTTTAACTTTGCTAATAGAAAGAAATAGGAACGTTTCAGGTTCAAAAGGTATAAGTTAAGTTTAAGGTAAAAGTGAGTGGATGAAGATTTATTTGCAAAGTTCATCCACTCTTCTTTAAAAAAAGAAAAAGTGATTATTGTGGAATCATGTCAAGATTTAGTTGAATATGAAAAATATATTTATTCTCATTTCTTTTTTACCTATGGTGTTGTTTGCCCAGCAACGTGATAGTCGTACGCGTGAATATCTTTCTCCCGTACGTGTTGTTTGGCAGCAGGAAGGACAACTGATTCAAGGACTAGATAATTTACTTCTTTCCGGTAACGGACAGTCGGATTTGGTCAATCGGAATATTTGTAAAATAACCAGTACAGACAAGTGCCATCCGGCCATTTTGCTTGATTTCGGTAAAGAACTGCAAGGTGGTTTGCAAATTGTAACCGGGGCACCGGCTATACATAATCCTATAACAGTCCGCATTCGTTTGGGTGAATCGGTAGGTGAAGCAATGTGTGATGTCAATGGCGTGAATGGTGCTACCAATGATCATGCAATGCGTGATTTCATCATTAAACTTCCTTGGTTGGGGGTGATGGAAGTGGGTAATTCGGGTTTTCGTTTTGTTCGTATAGACGTGTTGGACGATTCTGTCGAGTTACAGTTGAAGGAAGTTCGTGCCATCTCTATTTTTAGAGACATTCCTTATAAAGGTTCTTTTCGCTGTAATGATGAACGGCTGAACCGGATTTGGCAAACCGGAGCCTATACTGTACATTTGAATATGCAAGAATACCTTTGGGACGGGATTAAACGTGATCGTTTAGTCTGGGTTGGTGATTTGCATCCGGAAGTGATGACTGTGAGTACCGTTTTCGGCTATAATGAAGTAGTACCTAAAAGCCTTGATTTAATTCGTGACCTAACACCGTTACCCGGATGGATGAATGGTATCAGTTCATATTCAATCTGGTGGTTGCTGATTCAGCGTGATTGGTACTATTATCACGGTGATCTTGCTTATCTGAAAGAACAAAGGAGTTATCTGGTTGCGCTGCTTCGCTATCTTATTACTAAAGTCGGTGCAGACGGGGTAGAGAGGTTGGATGGCAAGCGTTTTCTTGATTGGCCCTCTTGGGCGAATCCTATTGCTGTCAACGCTGGTCTGCAGGGATTGATGGTACAGGCAATGAAGGCAGGAAGTGAACTATGCAAAATTTTGGGATATAATGATCTGTCAGTTGAATGTCAGGCTGTTTTTGATAAAATGGTTAGAGTTGCCCCCATAGTGAAAGAAGCGTTGTTGAGGTCTGGAGTTGCCCCAGATGCTCCCGGTTCCAAACAGGCTGCTTCTTTATTGGCACTTGCCGGACTGATGGATCCCAAAGAGGCTGATCAAAAATATCTGTCTGTAAATGGCCCGAAAGGATTCTCTACTTTTTATGGTTATTATATGTTGCAGGCAATGGCTGCTGCGGGCAATTATCAAGGGGCCTGTGATGTGATCCGTCAATATTGGGGAGCCATGATCGATTTGGGAGCAACTACTTTTTGGGAAGATTTTAATATAGAATGGTTGCCCAATGCCGCTCGCATTGATGAGTTGGTTCCGGATGGCAGAAAAGATATTCATGGTGATTATGGAGCTTATTGTTATAAAGGTTTTCGGCATAGTCTTTGTCATGGTTGGGCTTCGGGACCGACGTCTTGGTTGAGTGAGTATGTACTTGGGGTACAGGTGGTTGAACCGGGCTGCCGCGTGGTTAGGATACTTCCTCATTTATGTGGTCTGAAGTGGGTGGAAGGAACATTTCCAACTCCTTATGGTATAATTTCAATTCGTCATGAAGTAGGGATCGACGGTAAGATAAAGAGTAGGATTGATGCTCCATCTGAAGTAAAGGTATTGTCATCTGCAAAATGAAGGTTTTAAAAGTGTTGGTGGTAAGTGGGATAGAACGTAAATAAATGGAATTTTAAAATAATATAATAATAAATGAAAGTATAAACCCATGAAAAAATTAGTATTATTAATTGCTGTAGTCATTGTTTCCTCTTTTTCTACGGATACTTTGTTGGCAAAAGGAAAAGTAAAAGTGGATCAGGCATTGGAAAATGCTACCCGTCAATATCTTTATATGCGTGATGAATTGAACGGAGCGAATAAATTTCCAAAGACTTATAACAAGCCTATGCAACGTTTGATAACCAGTAATTCGGAGTGGTGGTGCAGTGGCTTTTATCCAGGTACATTATTCTATCTTTATGGAGAGACAGGGAATAAGGACATATATGCTGAGGGTGTACGTATGTTGAAACTGTTGGAACCGGAACAATATAACGTAAATACGCATGATGTTGGCTTTATGATGTATTGCAGTTATGGCAATGCTAATCGTTTGGCTCCTCAACCGGAGTATAAGGATATTATGGTGAATAGTGCCCGTTCATTGATTTCCCGTTTCAGTCCTGTGGTGGGATGTATCAAGTCCCACAATCGCAAGCCTGATGACTATGTAGTCATTATCGACAATATGATGAATTTGGAATTGTTGTTTTGGGCTACTCAGGCTACCGGTGACAGTACTTTCTATGATATTGCGGTAAAACATGCCGATACGACATTGAAAAATCATTTTCGTGCAGATAACAGTCTTTATCATGGCTTGAACTATAATCCGGCAGATGGTACTATCAAGCATTATCAGGCAGGCCAAGGTTTTTCTGAAAAATCAGCTTGGTCTCGTGGACAGGCCTGGGGATTATATGGCTATACTATGATGTATCGTTTTACCAAGGACACGAAATACCTGAATCAGGCTGTTAAGGTGGCTGAATTCATCTTGAATCATCCCAATATGCCGAAAGACTTGATTCCATATTGGGATTTTAATGCTCCTGACATACCACATGCACTACGTGACGCTTCTGCGGCTGCCATCAATTGTTCCGGGTTGCTGGAGTTGTGCCGGTATGTTCCGGAAGAGTTGTCCAGGAAATATATTAAAGCAGCCGAAAAAATGCTGCATACTTTATCGTCGCCGGAATATACGGCGGAGCCGGGAACCAATGGTGGCTTTATTCTGAAACATTCGGTAGGTAATATTCCGTCGGGAACGGAAGTTGACATGCCTTTGACATATGCCGATTATTATTATGTAGAGGCTTTGTGCAGATATAAATCATTAAATAACATAAAATGAAAATCATGAATAATAAATTCAAGACTTTGTTACTGGCAGTTGCCTTGTTGTTTTCCGCCTCTCTTCAGGCAGAAACTATCGATATTACAAAACGTGGTGCCAAAGGGGATGGGGTGACGGATAACACGGTTGTCATTCAGAAAGCTGTGGATGAGTGTTCCCGGAAAGGCGGAGGAACGGTATTGGTCCCGTCGGGCGTCTATTTGATACGTCCCGTAGAATTGAAATCGAATGTGAATCTTCATCTTGATTTCGGGGCTTTGTTACTGGCGAGTACCCGTTTGTCTGATTATGATAATGCTTTTCCTTTTAAGGATGGTTCCATGAACCAGTCTTCAGCGCTCTTGTATGCGCGTGGACAGAAAAACATTTCTCTTACAGGTTTCGGCACTATTGACGGACAGGGAGGAAGCAAGACTTTTCAGTTCGGCAATGATGCGGACGGTGGACCTAAACGTCCCAAGATTATTTATCTGGTAGAATGTAAGGGGATTGTAGTGGCCGATTTGACGTTGCGCAACTCTGCTTATTGGGTACAGCATTATGAAAAATGTGAAGATGTGACGATACGTGGCTTGAAAGTATTCAGCCATTGCAACTATAACAATGATGGTTTGGACATTGATGCAAAAAATGCTGTTATTTCCGACTGTTATATTGATGTGGAAGATGATGCCATCTGTTTTAAGAGTGACCATCCTGAGTTATGCGAAAATATCACAGTTACCAACTGTGTGACTGCAAGTAACTGTAATGCGATAAAATTTGGTACAGCGTCTCATGGCGGATATCGTAATATTGCAGTTTCCAACTGTGTGGTTCGCCGTGCCGCTGAAGATAATATTCGTCATTGGAGCAAGCAATTGGAACACATTTCGGCGGATGTAACGGTAATTTCCGGTGTTGCCATTGAAATGGTAGATGGAGGGATTATTGACGGAATTACTGTTTCCAACATCTCTATGCGTGATGTGCAGACTCCTATATTTATTCGTTTGGGTGATAGACATCGCACGTTCCGTAAAGAAGGAGGGGTACTGAAAAATATCAATATCAGTAATGTGGTGGCTACGGCTGAAAGTCTGATAGCTTGTTCCATTACAGGGGTAGAGGGCTCTTATGTAGAAAATGTTTCCATTAATAATGTGCAGATAAGTTATCCCGGCGGAGGTACACCGGAGATGGTGGCAAAACAGGTTCCGGAAATGACGAAAAGTTACCCGGAAAACAGGATGTTTGGCAATACATTACCGGCTGCAGGTTTTTATGTCCGGCATGCCAGGAATGTACGTTTTAATAATGTCCGTTTTGAGGCTGCGGTTTCCGACGAGCGTCCACTTTTCTTTTTGGATGATGTCATGGGGGCGGAATTCAATCTATGTAAGGGAGCAGCTCCTGCTGATGCCCGATTTATCCGTACGGTACGTAGCTCCGATATTGTATCCGACGGTAAATGTTTGAATAAATAAGGTTCGTACAACTATGAGACGATTACAAGTATTGACTCTTATTTTTAGCTTCTTCTCTTTCTGGGCTTATGCAGGAGGAGAGGGAGTTAATGATCGTAAAGAACTGGATGAAATGACTCACCGGTTGGTTTCAGCCCATCTGGAAGCGGATTTTGACGGAGAAACTGTAGCACGCTACATGAATATGTTGCGTCCGGATGGCAGTTTCCCGGACTTGGATTATATTACTGTACATGAAGGAGCTTATTTCCCGGTGGGGGCACATCTGAAAAGATTGGCCATTATGGCTGTCGCTTATCGGAAACCGGATAGTAAATACCATGCTTCCGGCAAGTTGCTGAATAAGATTGTGGCAGGAATCGATTATTGGTATAAAGTGCGTCCGGTGTCGAAAAACTGGTGGTTTAATGATATTGGCGCTCAGCAGGATTACATGGTTCCGTTGATTCTGTTGAAAGGTAAGATCAGTGAGAAGAAGTTGATGCGCTATTCTTCTTACTTGCGTGACCAGACAGGAAACAAGGGTCATAAGGGTAAAAACCGCACTTGGGTATCTAATATCACTATCCACAAAGGATGTATCGAGAACAATATAGAGTTGGTGCGGATAGGGTTTGAATCTATTGCTTCCACTATTATGATTGTTCCGCGACAGGGAGATGAGGGTATCAAGATTGACGGCAGTTTTCATCAGCATCGTCCGCAATTATATTCCGGTGGATATGGTCTGTCTTATGTAGATGATATTGCTTATTATCTTCAGTTGGTGAAAGGTACTGTTTTCGAAAGTTATTTCACTCAGGAGAAGAAAGATATTTTCTCTAACCTAATGTTGAACGGACAGCGTTGGCTGGGGTATAGGCAGGCGTTTGATTTCGGTACTGTCGGGCGTAATATATCGCGTCTTGACGGAGTCGGTAATATATCTGCCATAACATTGGCGCGTATGGAGAAGAATGACCCTTCATGTGCCGCTGATTATTCGGCATGGAAAAAGCATCTTTCTGGTGCGGATTTTCCTGCTCCGGGAAATAAATATTTTTGGAAGTCCGACATGATGGTGCAACATGGTGCCGATTATTACCTGTCGGCAAAAGTTATTTCTACCCGTGCAAATGGTACCGAAATGCTTAACGGGGAGAATCTGAAAGGTTATAATCTTCCCTTGGGAGCCACGAACATTATGACTTCAGGGATGGAGTATAAGAATATATTTCCTGTATGGAATTGGTGTGGAATTCCAGGTACTACGGCTGTACAACAGCCGGACTCGGCTTTGTTGCATGGTTATCTGTTCGGGCGGAACGAGTTTGGCGGTGGGGTCAGCAATGGTAAGAATGGTGTAATAGCTTATGAACATGATTATAAAGGTGTAAAAGCTCACAAGGCATATTTTTTTCTGGAGGATGTACTTTTGTGTCTGGGTACCGGAATTGCGTCTAACGCTCCGGAAGAAGTTGCGACAACTGTAAATCAGTGTTTCTATACCGGTGACATGGTAGTTGGTAAAGACGGTGCCGCAGATATATATAAAAAGGAGGCTACTGTAAAAAATCCGACATGGGTGTATCATGACAAAGTAGGTTATTTATTCCCTTCTGGAGGAGAAATAGTTGTTGAAAGTAAAAGGCAATCAGGATCTTGGAAGGAGATAAATGTCAGTGAAAGCGATAAGAGAATTTCCGCGGATATTTTTAGCATCAGGATTAGTCATGGAAAGAAAGCGGCAGATGGAAAGTATGCTTATATGGTTGTTCCGGGTAAGACGCTGGATGAATTTCAAACTTTTGTATCGACACAAACTTTTAATATAGTGAAGAATACTCCGGCTGTACAAGCTGTTCAAGTAAACAACTTGTACGCTGTGGTATTCCATTGCCCCGGGGCGGTGAAGTTGGAAGAAGGATTGGTTTTGCGTACGGACAAGCCGGTAATGGTCTATATGGAACGAAAGGATGGCAAATTCAACGTATGGGTTGCCGATCCTCTTTTTAAGCAGAAACGGATTTGCTTGTTTCTCAATGGGAGAGAAATGGAAATAAGCCTTCCTGATGGAGCATATACAGGAAGTACAGTTTCTGTTGAGGTGCATGACCTACAGCCGTGTGGCTTGCAATGCGAGTATCTGGAGAACCCTCTGGGTATTGATGTGAGCCAGCCCCGTTTGAGCTGGAAGATGGGAAATACATCTCTTGCACGTGGCAAGAAACAGACTGCATACAGGATTCTGGTAGCCAGTTCCCAAGATCTTCTGGACAATAATCAAGGTGATCTTTGGGACAGCGGTATTGTTCGTTCACCCGAATCCGTGAATATTGTTTATGGAGGGCGTCCTTTGTCTGCCGGACAGAAATGTTTCTGGAAAGTTGGTGTTTCCGATGAGCGGGGAGTTTGGTCTGCCTGGAGCACTGTGGCCTCGTGGAGGATGGGATTGTTTGCTGGCAGCTGGACTGCCCGTTGGATAGGCAGTGCAGAGATGGAGTCACAGAGCATGGGTGGAAAGAAGATAAACAATAAGATGTCCGATCCTTGGTTACGCAAGACGTTCACCTTGTCCGGTGTGCCTGAGGATGCTGTCATGTATGTGGCTTCTGTCGGTTATCACGAGTTGTATGTGAATGGGATGAAGGTAGGAGATGCTGTCTTGGCCCCTTCTGTCACAGACCATAAGTCCCGTGCCCGCTATATGACGTATGATATTGCTTCATATCTGAAGTCAGGAGAGAATGTTGTTGCTTTATGGCTGGGTACTTCTTGGGCTATTTTCCCCGCCTATCAGCGGGAGGATAAACCGGCTATTCCTATGGCATTGGCTCAGGCTGAAATAAGGCTGCCGTCGGGCAAGGAACTGCGGATTGTTTCAGATAGTTCCTGGAAAGTGCATGCTAGCCCCAATACTTTGATGGGGTATTGGGAAGCCCACCATTTTGAAGGAGAATTTTATGATGCGTCATTGGAAGCGGACAATTGGTGTGCTGTGGATTTTGATGATTCCGATTGGGCGGCAGCAAAGGTTTATCATCCGGCCATCAAGGTTTCTTCTGACCGTACGGAACCTAATCGTCTGATGGAAGAGATAAAGCCTCTTTCTGTTCTGGAAGTTTCTCCGGGTGTATATCGGGTGGATATGGGGATTAATTATGCCGGTTGGTTTGAGATGCAGATCGAAGGGCAGCCTGGTGATTCTGTGCATTTTCAGTTTTCTGAGAGGGAAAAAGATGTATGCAGTTATGGCATACACAGTATTTATAAGGTCGGCTCCAAACGGAAAGGTACGTTCTGTAACCGTTTTAACTATATGACCGGACGTTGGGTACAAATAACAGGACTTCGTAAAAAGCCTCGTCCGGACCAGATTCGCGGTTGGATGATTCGTCCTGATTATCGCCGTACAGGTGGTTTTGAGTGTGATATTCCTCTTTTGAATGATATTTATCGCACTACCTTGTGGACTTTTGAAAATCTGAGTTTAGGCAATTATGTGGTTGATTGCCCTCACCGCGAACGTTGTGGTTATGGCGGTGATGCTTTAGCTACTACACGTACTGCCTTGGGGAACTATCAGTTGGGGGCTTTTTATTACAAGTGGATGGAAGATTGGCGTGATGTACAAGAGGCCAATGGGAATGTACCCTATACGGCTCCCACTCGGATTGGCGGCGGCGGGCCTTCCTGGAGTGGCTTTTGCATCACTTTGCCTTGGGAGTTCTATCGTCAGTATGGGGATATGCGTATTCTTTCGGAGAGCTTTCCGGCCATTCAGCGTTGGTTGGACTTTGTAGAAACCAAGTCGGAAAATGATATGCTGGTGCGTTGGGGTGGAAAATGGAGTTTCTTGGGCGACTGGCTTTGGCCGAATGTCTGGCCGGAAAGATCGGCTATGGAAAAGCAAGGTAAAGCTTTGGGGGATACGCGTGAAACTCTGTTTTTCAATAACTGCCATTGGATTTATAGTCTTGAAACAGCGGCGCGTATTGCAGATGTGTTGGGTAATACAATTGTGGCGGCAGCTTACAGGCAACGTGCGTCACAGGTTCGTAAAGCTGTACATGCCGCCTTCTTTAATTCAAGAGATAATAGTTATGTAAATGGATTCCCTTCCTATCTGGCTATTGCCATAATGGTTGACTTGCCTCCGAAATCATTAAAAGCGAAGGTATGGAAACGGTTGGAACAAGAGATACTTGTAAACCGTAAAGGCCACTTCTGGGGTGGGATAACTGCTGGCTCATTCTTGATGCATACTTTGTTGGATAATGGTCGTAGCGATCTTATTTTTGAGATGGCCGCCAAAGAAGATTTTCCAAGTTGGGGAAATATGTTGAAGTATGGCACCGGAACTCTCTTTGAGGATTGGGAGTGTCGCGGGTCGGGACTGCATAGTTCTTATCTGTATATCGGAAGTTGGTTTATTGAGGCGTTGGGTGGCATTAAACGGCCGGCGGCAGGTTATAGGGAATTTGTCATAGAACCCTGGATTACGGAGAAAGGTCCTGAACAGGTACGTTCACATTATAATTCCATGTATGGAAATATTGTATCCAACTGGCGTGTTGATTCCGGTGTGCTGTATTTGGAGGTTGTGATTCCGGCCAATACAACCGCTACTTTAAAACTGAATAATGTGTTGCCAGGTTCGGTAACGGAAGGAGAATGCCCATGGCGAGATGCAGAAGGAGTTAGTCTGGATTTTGAAAAGAAAGATAAGATTTCATTGACGCTACAGCCTGGTACATATTATTTCTCTGCTTTGATGAAGGTAAATAAGTAAACTGTTGCCTGTTTGGCTTTTTCTATATTTTAACCTGCACCACTGCACCTTTTAGTAATTGTGTAAGATTCAAGTGATTATTGCTATAGGAGGTGTATGTGGTGTAGGTGTCTTTGGGTCAACGTAAAAACCTGAGGGGGTAAAATTATAAATTGTTATCTTTGT
>OHIU01000151.1_pt1 | contig 52466 bp, 42 predicted proteins | sample 1568281 | NCBI WGS metagenome assembly OHIU01 (sample SAMEA3879543, study PRJEB24766) | human gut metagenome | biome: human-associated habitat; feature: feces | place: USA | collected 1985/1987 | reverse complement strand
CCGTAGCTGCAAGAATCGAACTGGTTCCCAGCCCGGAGCCGGCAGGAATCGCAGCCAGCAACGTCACTTCCAATCCACACCCGAATGCTTTCAACTGCTCTTCCAAAGAAACATAACGGCCAGCTGAGAATTCGGGTATAAACCCAGCCAGAGCCAACGCCGCTTTCGGAATAGAGAAAGGAGAACCTATCTTACAGTAATCCTGCAATTCCTCGAAAGTATTCACTACTTCCATCGCTCCCATATCAATAGAACGCAACACAACGCGATACTCTTTGCAAGGTTTCACATAAACCTGCAAAGGAGGTTGTCCATTCAGTTCAATCGCCAGATTCACTACATTCCCACCGGCAAAAAGAGAATATGGCGGAGTATCCGTCCAACCACCTGCAACATCAATACGTACGGGACTGCGCCCCCAAACAATCTGATCGCTGTATACATTCAGATATGGGCTGCTTTTCTTTTCATACAAATCAAAAAGTAATCCTTCGCGCAGTAATCCGAAAGCCTCTTTTTCATCATTCTGAAAGTCTTTTCCGTTCAGTTTATCTATCTGAGCCCGAAGCATCCGATTATGAATACGCTGCATCTGAGGTGCATCAACCGGCAACACATCCGGTTTATCTATCTTCAAACAATGGAAATCCTCGGCAACATCAGCCAAATCCAACTGATAGAAGACACTCTTCTCATAATTGCGTGCCAGCAACTCCCAATTACCTTTCCGGAAACTCTCGCGCTGGGCATATAATTGACGTAAATCAGCTTTCGCTGAAATTTCATCGGCAGAAAGACGTTGACTGTTCAGCCAGATTTCCTTACCTTCTGTCAATTCCGGCTCCGAAGTCATCCAGCGAAGTACTGCGCCCATCTGCTCAACACCTTCTACCACAGGGAAGATTCCGGCAGCCTGTAAGTCATCTTTTCTTCCAGTTACATCATCCGGAGTCAGTCCACGCTCCGCTAACCAATCAGGGAAGGAAATCCCCAGATACAAAGTTTTTTCATCCCGGATATCTCCTTTAGATACATCATCGAAACCATACGGACGAACTGCCCAATGCTTCTCTGCAAGAGGCACAATATCTATACAAACTCCATCCGGTAATTCTAACGTCCAGTCATTTTCCGGTACTCCCGTAATGATTTGCCGGGAACCTATCTTCCATGATGTACCAACAAAGCTATTTTCAATCCAAAGGTTATCATTATTGGAAGAAAGAGAGATACCTACTTCTGCATTCTGTACAAATATTGCAGGATTGGGCTTTACTTTCCGGTGCATGATCTGACGCTGATCGTACACCCTATTTTGTAAAGTAACAGTTGAGGAAAGTAGTTCACGACTCGTGCCGTAGTGGTAGAATTCTCCACCGGGTAATGGCAATATAGCTACAGACAACCTATTCAACTCATCATCAGTAATGCGTGGATGATTACCAAGGGATAAACCGAAATCTGAATACAAGTCATAGTACTTTAAATCAGAACCCGAGCCATCTTTCAGCGAACGCTTCATCAATAACTCTACAGCCCGATCACTCAGTAACCAGATTCCTATATCCATCAGGAAGAGATGAGTCTTGGAAAGATTCTCCAGTTCCTGCAATGACGGTTTCTGCAACATAAAATCCAATGCTTCCGGTTGTTTCCGGTCAGAAACAAACACTCCATGATGTGTCGCTAATACCGGATCTACCCAAAGTCCATAACATACCACATCTGCATCCGGTATTTCCTGCAAAGGTTTCTCAGCACGAATATACACATCTCCACTCGCAATCAAAGTACGCAGTTTTTCCGGTGCCTGTTCCATGATTTTCTCATAAAGTGGAACTTGCAAAGACAATAAATTCTGTCCCAACTTCTGTCCACGTGCCCAGCGAAATACAGGTATCGGAGTTAATACTTTCCCGGAGGGAGCGTATCCAGGGAGGCGGCGGCTTTGTCCACCGGCATGCAGCAGAATACGTTTCTCTGTTGAGTGTTCTGTTTGTTGGTTTCTATACCATTCCCGCAGAAGCCAAGTGGTTCCACCACCCGACCCCAGTTTCATCCCTATAGGGTCAGATGTACAAAACCATTCCGTACGGTCTACATTTTCCAGTTCATAGAATGCCGACACAAGATTAGGCGGCAAGGATAATAATTTTTGCATATTCAATTGCTATAATGCTTAATATATTAGCTGCAAATTAAAGCAATCTTAAGCAAAATCCACGAAAAATTTTAATATTTTTGAAGATGGAGATAAAATTATCTCCATCTTCTATTTTTCCAGCAAACCCACTATTTGTTGTAAGAGTTCAGGCATCTCATGAGTAGTACTTTTGATCGCAGTGATTTGTTCTTTTCCTTCTGCAGTCAATGAAAAATGCATTTGGCGCTTATCCACTTTACCAATAATACGGGCTATTAACTTCTTTTCTTCGACAGAACGTATCAACTTGGAAGTATTAGAACAAGTTAATCCCAAGGCTTCTGCTATTTCCCCGGAAGTAAGCCGGGGAGTATTCAGAAGTGTACAGAGCAACATTCCTTCATTCAGCGAAAGATTGTATTGCTGCATAAATTGGGTTTCAAACTCAGCTATCGCCCGGTAAACATCACGTATTTTACATAAGTCTTCCATATATTTTTCTTCTTTATTTGTTAAATAACAAATAACTATATGAAAAGGTTGACATTGGCTTTATCTGCGCGCTCCATGTAAGTTGCAACACCACCGATAGTTACCTCATCCAACAACTCTTCACGACAGATTCCCATCATGTCCATAGACATCTGACAGGCTATAAATTCCACTCCTTGAGCAAGCGCCTGCGAACGAAGTGATTCCAAAGAATCTACCCCTTTACGCTTCATTAAAAAGCGCATCATGCGACTTCCCATACCGAACATATTCATCTGAGACAATTTCAGTTTCAAAGAACTGGAAGGAAGCATCATACCGAACATCCTGCCGAAAATATCTTTCTTTACTTTCGGTTTCTGCACTTTTTTCAAAACATTTAATCCCCAGAAAGTGAAGAATACCGTAACTTTTTGCCCGGTTGCCGCAGCCCCGTTTGCCAATACAAAAGTAGCTAAAGCTTTATCCAAATCATCACTAAAAAGGATCAATGTTTTTCCCCTACCCGCTGCTACAGTTCCGGTGGAAGAAGGGCAGACCATATTCGAATTACCTTTTTCTATAACTACCGTATAGCGTCCTTTATCCTCATGGCTCCCCACCAAACGATTACCCGTCGTATCACACCAGGCAGAAGCATCACGTGCAAATCCGGCATCAGTTGCCACAATCTCCACCTGTTCTCCCGGTTCAAGAGTATCCATTGCCTTCTTCACTTGCATGATAGGTCCCGGACATTGTAAACCACAAGCATTGATTTTCAATGGTTCTTTAGATGAACCTCCAGCTGATAATATAGAATCGGATTGCACAACAGTTCCCGAAGTTTCAGTAGAGCCAAAAGTTACGCGAGCATCAACTGAAGCAGCCGCTATAGAAGGTACCGGTACCGGAGCAACCGCAGCAGAATACAGTTTGTATCCTCCCGAAAGATTACGCACATTCTTATATCCATTTCCCATCAGGATACGCTGTGCCAGATATCCACGCAAACCTACAGCACAAAACAATACAATGGGCTTGTCAGTAGGAACTTCGAGCATACGCTCTCTTAAATCATCCAACGGAATATTAATTGCTCCCGGAATAGTTCCAAAAGAGAATTCTTCAGCCGTACGGGTATCTATTAACATTACTTCATTCTTATGCTGTACCAGTTCTCGCCAAGTTACGACAGGCATTGCACCACTGATAATATTAGAAGCAACATATCCGGCAATAGCAATAGGATCTTTTGCAGAAGAAAACGGAGGAGCGTAAGTATGCTCCGTTTCCATCAAGTCATATACCGTTCCACCACGCTTGATCAAGCCGGCAATCTGGTCAATACGTTTGTCCACACCCTCATAACCAATACCCTGCGCGCCATATAATTTTCCCGTAACAGGATGAAATGTTAATTTTAAAGTCAAGGGTAATGCATCCGGATAGTACCCTGCATGAGAAGACGAATGAGTAACAGAACTTTTATATTCCATCTCCCATTGCTTCAGACGCTTAGCAGCAAGTCCCGTAGAAGCAACCGTCATATCAAATACTTTTGCGATGGAAGTACCGATAGCACCTTCGTAAGCAACCTTATTACCAAATACCATATTATCAGCCACAATACGTCCCTGACGATTAGCCGGATTTGCCAGATAATTCAACCACGGTTTCCCGGTCAATGGATGCGGATATTCAATAGCATCCCCTACAGCATAAATATCTTTTGCAGAAGTTTCCAGATATTCATTTACCCAGATACCACCTGCTTCACCTATCTTCAGTCCGGCTTGTTTAGCCAAAGCCGTTGCAGGGCGCACTCCGATAGAAAGCAATACCATATCTGCCGGAATCGTTTTTCCACTTTTCAAAAAGACGGTAATACCTTGTTCTGTACGCTGGAAATGAGTTACTCCTTCTTCCAGATAGAGCGACACACCTTTCTGTATCAAATGTTGATGAACAGGCGCAGCCATCGAAAAATCAATAGGCGCCATTACTTGATTACCCATTTCCACAACAGATACGGCAACTCCGGCATGATGCAAATTTTCTGCCATCTCCAATCCAATAAAGCCCGCACCTACTACAACCGCTCGCTTTACGGAGTTTTCCGTAAGATAAGACTTTATATGATCGGTATCTTCAACATTACGGAGAGTGAAAATTCCTTCAGAATCGATACCTTCCAGTGGTGGTCGAACAGGTGTAGCACCCGGAGACAACAAAAGTTTATCATAGGTTTCTTCATATTCGCGACCGTCTGCAGTGCGAACAGTAATCGTTTTATCTTTAGGATGAATAGCGATAACTTCATTCTCCACACGTACATCTACACGAAAGCGTTGGCCGAAAGAAGTCGGCGTTTGCACCAGCAATTTCTCACGCTCTGCGATGACACCACCTATATAATAAGGCAAGCCGCAATTTGCATACGAAATGTATTTCCCTTTCTCAAATAAAAGAATATCAGATTTCTCATCAACTCTTCTTAAACGTGCCGCCGCCGTAGCTCCCCCGGCAACACCTCCAATAATTATATACTTCATACTTCTTTATTTTAGTTTTGATAGTGCAAAGAAAAGAATATTTTCTAAAACAAAATAATTTCCAATGGAAAATAATGTTAAATCACAATACAACAACAAAATAGCGCACATTAAGTCCATTAGAAACATACTACATATTCAAAGAGAGAAAGTTCATATACCCTTAATTTAGGCGCATAAGAAGAGACACAGACATCTGGTTTGAGGCTAATTTACAGGCTCAAACACCACACTTATATATTAAAAAGAAAATATTACCAGCCTAATGCGGCAAAGCCAGCGGATGTATACCACTCAGTAGAGCGATATGCTTTATCAGTAACTGTATTAGATACTGAAGGAATATAGCAGGACACTCCATTAGTGCCTTCCATAGAAAACATTTTCTGGATAACACCAGAAAAGTTCATAGAAGTAGTCGCCCAATATACTACAGCGGCATCAAAAGCCTGCCTCCACGTTAGATAACCACCATTAACAGTGATTTTTTTCATCATATTTGCCATATCATAATAACCTACATGACCATCCTGAAATCCATCAGAACCACGACGTTTATCATAATCAAAAATCAAACTGCGCAATTGCGCATTATCAACTGATCCAGGCAAAACCTGTTTCGTTATTCTTGCCAGATCAACCAATTTATCAGTTCTCAGCGCACACACAGAGGCACCCGCTGTCCAATTACTATTTGACAAGCCTTTACCTTCATCATATTTAGCCGCATAAGATTCATAATAAGCCTTAGCAATATTCACTGCCGCATTCTCAGCAGAAAACATAGCGGGAACAACTGCATCATACGAAGCACCAGGACCTGGAATTTCAGTCGGAGAACCTATACAATAATCCGTATAATCACGCAACTCATAGGCAACCTCCACTGCTTGCATGAAACAAGCATCGAACAATATAAAATCAAAATGAGGAGCAGACTTTAATATCTCAACAAATTCAGAGATATTCATTCTATTATCACCATTACCTTTATCCTGGCCTACCCAACGAGTACCAGCACGCAACGGATAAGGTAGCCACCCATCACCATGTGACCAATAAACCAATCCATAACTGTCAGCCTGATATTTGGAATTCGAAAAGACTTTTGCAAAAACTTCCTGCGTTTCAGATACACCTACAGAGTTACGACTTCCATAAGTTTCCACTACCGTTTCCACTACTGCCCCCTTTTCATTCTTCAGCTCAAGTAGACGAGGAGATTTACCATCATCTATATAAACCAGAAAATGCACATTAGAATCTTGAACTTTCGCCATACCCGCTTTCATCTCCGCTAAATCCAAAGAAGCAAATGAAGCAAGGGTATTATCTGCCGCAATATATGCAAGAATCGTACGAGTTCCTTTGAGAAGCGCAGCCGGCTCAACAGTCACTTTACAGGAAGCAGTCATCGCACCATCCTCTGTTACAGCTACAATGGTAGTACTTCCAGCCTTTAAAGCCGTAACCTTACCATTTACATCAACCATCGCTACACTTTCGTCATTCGAAACCCAAGCGACTTTTTTGTTTGTAGCATCGTCCGGCGTAATGATGACTTGCAAGCTTTCACTTTGCCCTTCTATTAATGAAAGAGTGCTTTTAGTCAATGCAACATCGGTTACAGGTATCTCAGGTTCCACAGCCCCATCACCACAAGTAACAGTACATGTTGCAACCTCCGCACCATCTTCCGTAATCACCACTACAACTACAGTTCCAGTTGCCTGGGCTGTCACTTTTCCACTTGCATTCACCGTAGCCACACTAGTATCGCTAGATTTCCAGGTAACCTTTTTGTTTGTAGCATTATCCGGAATAACAGTAGCTATCAAACTCTCACTTTCCCCTTCATCTAACGCAAGGGCAGTCTTATTCAATGACACACCTGTTACAGGAACAACATCCGGTTCTATATCATCGTCAACACATGCAATCAGCAATGTAGAAAGACAAACCCACAAAAAGAAGTAAAGTTTCGTTTTCATGACTACGGTCTATTATTTAAGTAAATTCCTTAAGTTCTTAAGGAAATAAAGCAAATTACTCTTCCGGCTTCTTGAATCGGAAAGCTTCAGGAGCAATAGGCATCAATACTATCGTTTTATTCTTCTTATACTTGCTCTTCACTTTTGCAGCCTCCTTTTCTAACTTCTTCTTGTTTTCAGAAAAGTAGATCATACACGTATAATCAAGAGATTTCAAATCATATTCCAAATAATTCTTCAACTGATACGTATAAAGATCACGCTTAGGCAAGAAGCCACCCTTATCCAGCTTCACACTGTCCAATACCTGAATATCAGTAAAATACACTACTGTGTCGTTGAAAGAGGCAGCAACACCAAATGCATACACAGCTTTTTCTCCTTTACCCTTCTTGAATGAGAATGCTGAACATACCATAAAAACTAAAGCTACAGCAAAAAGTATACGAACGTATTTCATAATCTGTTTTTTATTATATATTGTTGGCGACAAAGATAATGCAAACCGAGAGCAAAATAAAAAGAATTCATTCATTTTTTATGCTAAGATACAGCTTATCTTCACTTTTATAATAATGATAACAAAAAAACCGGTGATCAGATCATGACCTACCGGTTTTTAATTCCTTCTATTTGTCGGAAATTGATATTTCTTACTTATCCTAAATAAGACTTGAGCAATTTACTACGATTACTTTGTCTTAATCTTCTAATTGCTTTTTCCTTAATCTGGCGTACACGTTCACGGGTTAAACCGAATTTGTCGCCGATTTCTTCTAATGTCATTTCTTGTTGTCCGATACCGAAAAACATCTGTATGATTTCTTTTTCCCTATCGGTTAACGTAGAAAGAGCTCTATCAATTTCCCTCGCAAGAGACTCGTTCACCAACGAGCGGTCGGCCATAGGGGAGTCATCGTTGACCAACACATCGAGCAAGCTGTTGTCTTCTCCCTCTACGAAAGGCGCGTCCACCGAAATGTGGCGTCCGGATACCTTCAACGTATCGGAAATCTTGTCAACAGGGATTTCCAGCTCATCTGCAAGTTCCTCGGGAGACGGACGGCGCTCGTTTTCCTGTTCAAACTTAGAAAAGGCCTTACTGATTTTATTCAATGAGCCTACCTGGTTCAACGGAAGACGGACAATACGTGACTGCTCTGCCAAAGCTTGCAAAATAGACTGGCGTATCCACCATACTGCATAGCTGATAAACTTGAAACCACGTGTTTCATCAAACTTTTCGGCAGCCTTGATCAGTCCTAAATTACCCTCATTGATCAAGTCGGGCAAACTCAAGCCTTGGTTCTGATACTGTTTGGCTACAGATACAACGAAACGCAGATTGGCACGTGTCAGCTTTTCAAGCGCAATACGGTCACCCTTGCGGATGCGCTGAGCGAGCTCCACCTCTTCTTCGACGGTAATGAGGTCTTCGCGACCGATTTCCTGCAAATACTTGTCAAGAGAAGCGCTCTCTCTGTTAGTGATACTTTTTGTAATTTTTAGTTGTCTCATTCTTATAAAACAGATTTGGGTTGCAAAGTTACGACATTTTATTTTGTTACAACAATCTCATCCTAACTTTTTCACCTAATTTATATCTTATCCTTAATAACAAAAGGATGTCGACAAGTATTTTGCCGACACCCTCTTTTTCGTTTTTGTTTGCTTTAATTACAATCCTTTCGACTATCAACGATGTACAATGTACAAATTACAAGGGGGATGAAAGTTGCTGCATTATGATATAATCCTACAATGATTATACCTATCTATATATTATCCAATACCTATTACTTCAAAACCACTTCCAACCATACTTCACGAACTGTAAATCGTACATTGTAATCGTCCTCCCTTATTCCTGGGTCAAATCAACCGCATACATTGCACGTTTTCCTGACGGGAACATACCGGTAATGAAGAGCCCCTGTTCCGGAGACTTCCGTGCTTCCTTCATCGCCTTTTCCAGATCCTCTACGGTTCTCATAGGCTGTCCGTTGGCTTTCAAGATAATAAAGCCTTTGCGAATACCGGCATCAGCCATCTTGCCGTTGGTTACTCCTGTCACTTCCAGACCGTAACCTAAGTTGAGCTGCTTCTTCAATTCTGAAGATACAGGCTTGAAGGCCGCACCCAAGATTTCCATTCCGGCATCTTTTACCACTTTCGTAGTGCCTTGCTCGTTCTTCAAAGTGATTTCCACCGTCTTTTCTTTCTTTTCACGCAATACGGTCACATTGATCTTGTCACCCGGACGATGCTTGGCAAGTTCTTCCTGCAAATCGGCAAAACGATGTATCTTTCTTCCGTCAATGGCTATGATCACATCATTCTCTTTCAAAATACCGGCAGAAGAACCGCCTTCAGTCACTTCACGGACCCAGATACCCTCTTTGATACCCAATTCTTTGGCTTTCTCCTTGATTTCCTTGATAACCTTATTCTCTTCGTCCACGGCAAGACCCATATTCAAGTCTGTACATACTACACCGAGCAATGCACGCTGTACGGTACCATATTGCTTCAGGTCGGCGATAACCTTTGTCATGATGCTGGTAGGAATAGCAAAACCATAGCCGGAATATGCACCGGTAGGCGAATACAGCATCGCATTGATACCTACCAGCTCACCTTTCGCATTGACCAGCGCACCGCCACTGTTACCGGAATTGATAGCTGCGTCTGTCTGGATGAAAGACTGGATATTGGCAGCCTGTCCGTTGGCAGCGCCACCGCCTATGGAACGCGCTTTGGCACTGACAATACCGGCAGTGACAGTAGAGTTCAGATTGAACGGATTACCTACCGCCAACACCCACTCGCCTACTTTCAATGCATCGGAATTTCCTACCGGGATAGTGGGGAAATCATCGCCCTCAATCTTTATCAGAGCCAAATCCGTTGCAGGATCCGTACCGATGATACGGCCTTTCAACTCACGTTCATCATTCAACTTGACAGCAATTTCGTCAGCCCCTTCCACCACGTGGTTATTCGTCACGATGTATCCGTCTTTAGAGATAATGACACCGGAACCGAAACCTACACGGGGTTGGGTCTGTATCTGACGCTGCTGGCCACGTCCGTCTCCAAAGAAGAAATCGAAAATATCGGGCATTCCCTGTACCGTCTGCGTTTTTCCCAATTGGGTAGCACGTATATGAACCACCGCATGAACAGAGTTTTCTGCCGCTTGTGTCAAGTCTACAGGCTGGGCATCCGTTGCATGGAAAGCTGCCAATTGTACATTATCAGGATTTTGCTGAAACAACTCGCTGAACGCAGCAGGTCTTTCTCTATTCAGCAACTTATAGGTAGTAATACCCGCAACTCCTGAGCTGAGGAGTACGATAGCCGCAACTCCAAGGATGTTTTTTGTTGTCTGTTTCATATTCATCTTTATTCTTTTAACTGTTAATATTCACGTTCCGTTTAACATTTCGACGTTAAAATAACAACAAAAAACGTTCAGTTATTCCGCCTGTCACTCTTTTTTGTTCTCTTTTAACAGTGAATATTTAGGGCTTAACAGCGGTTAACGGCAAGGACTGACAAATTAGCATTTATGTACGATTACTGACTGTTAAAAGACTGACATATAGGAATTAAAAAAGAAGAGAAGTATGATACCCTAATAATTGAGGTAATCAATGTCCATGTGATAGTCCCACTGCGGGAAATAAAGGTTGCCTCCCTCCCATTCCACTTCACCGCGCTGGAAATCGACCGTCTCGCTACGCGGATATTTCTTTGCCGGAACCAGCGGCATGCCATAGTCCGTATTCACAATCATACGCCAGGAGTCTATACCTCCCAGGAAAAAGTACTCCTCATCGGCATTGCGCGCAAAGGTGGGGATACCGAACGACTGGTCAACAGGTACCCATCCCACACCTTCAAAATAGACTTCCGCCCAGTCGTGAAGATTCCATGCACGCGGGTGCATCATGAATCCGCTTTGGAAATGCGCCGGAATGCCGCTGATGCGGCAGAGCGTGATGAACAGCAGGCTGACCTGCCCGCAATCGCCGTGACGATTATCGAGTACATATTCCGGAATATTTTCGATGGTGGAATATTCGCGTGCGGACGCCCACGGGAAATTGTCATTCACCCAACGGAAGATGCGTTTCGCCTTCAGATAAGGATTGGTCTCACCGGCTGTCAATCTGGCAGCAAGTTCACGCAAACGGGGCGAGAAGATAATATGTTTCTCACGTTCGGCTGTATATTCTTTATATAAGGTAGAAGTTGTATCGTAAGGTTGTACATCTTCCGGCTTCAAATCAAACCATTCACCGCTGGAGGTATATTCAAAGGTTTCCGAGAATACGGTAGGCTCTCCCTGCACGGCACGTTTTTCCATATAGAGAGTGCTATGGCGGCAATCTTGGGGCGAAAAGGTATATTCCGGCTCACTGGCAGATATAAACTTCACATCCTGTTGACGTGCCTGATCGGCACGGGGAAACGGCAGCCAGCAACGGATGATTTTTCCGGCGGGCACGGCGTTGGTATCCACGGTCAAAGTATAAGTGACACGCATCCGTTTGGGAGCAACAATGGATTTTCCTTCTTTCTTGACCGCAGCAATAATCTCGGGCAGGTTTTCCATATTCACTTTTTCGCTGCCTCCTAAAGCGGTTCCTTCTTTTGCTATTTTAATATCATAGCAGGCAGAATCCACACGGAACAAATTTGGACCGGCATTACGGAAATAGCGTTTTTCTCCATCCAAGGTCATGCATTCCAACGCCTTGGAAGCTTCCCATTGGCGCATCTGTTCATCCGTAACATCAGGAATATACTTGCGGATATAATCTTTCACTTGAGCTTCTGTCATACAGAAATCTGTAAGCAGGCGCTGGTGTAAATCGTCGTCCCAACTATACGGCTTACTTGCCGGCTTCGTATTACAGGCAGAAGCCAAAAGAAACAAGGCAATAGCATATAATAACTTTTTCATAATAGTAGAGAGGATTATAGTTTTACAACTCCAATACCCGGTAAATCAGGTAACGTTATCTTGCCTTTCACCACTTCCATTCCTTTGAATCGGTCATTAGCAATCAACAGGTTTCCATCCAAGTCGGCAAAGTCAACTGCCGGAGAGAATTGGGCGGCAGCAGAACAAGCGCAAGAGGTTTCAGTCATACAGCCTACCATGGCACGCATGCCCAAAGCATGTGCAAGATTCACCATTTTCCAACCTTCACGCATACCGGTACATTTCATTAATTTGATGTTGATACCTGTAAATGCACCTTTCAATGCAGCTACATCTTTCAGGCGTTGTACTGATTCATCGGCAAATATCGGTAACGGACTTTGCTGAGTAACCCAAGCGATATCGTCTAATTGTTCCTTCGGCATGGGCTGTTCTATCATGACAATGCCTTTTTCTTTCAACCAGTGAATCATATCGAGTGCATACTTCCGGTCGGTCCATCCTTGATTGGCATCTACAGCTATCGGAAGGGTGGTAACCGAGCGTATGGTTTCAATCATCTCTTTGTCGTTTTCCCGTCCTAATTTCACTTTGAGGATATTAAACTTTCCGGCACATTCTTTTGTCTTCTCGCGCACTACCTCCGGGGTGTCTATGCCGATAGTAAATGTAGTAGAAGGCGTTTTTTCTTTATCCAAGCCCCATATCTTGTACCATGGAGCTTGCAGCATCTTACCCACAAGATCGTGAAGGGCTATATCTACCGCAGTTTTGGCAGCGGCATCCCCGGGAGAAAGGCTGTCGATATAAGCCAGAATATCTTCCAGTTGATAAGGATCGGAAAACTGGCCGATAGTATCCTGTACCTTCTTTAAGAAAGCCAGCACGCTATCCATCGTACCTAACTCATGCTGTAAATAAGGAGGCATGGAGGCTTCACCATAGCCGGTGATTCCATCATATTCTATCTCCACTTGCACATCCGGAGTAGTAGTACGTGAGTAGGTAGCCACTGTAAACACATGACGCAGTTTCAGTTCATAAGGGAAAAAACGCAGCTTCATCCTTGGAACAATCCCGCTTTTATTGATATTGAACAAAGCGGGAACCTTGCCTTCTGCCGCAAAAACACCGTTAAGGGCTACACCAGAGCCAAGTGCGGCAAAAGCAGCGGTTTTCAGAAAGTCTCTTCTGTTTTGCATATAGTATTCTATTTAATGATTAATTGCCAATGTTCCGGCTACCATTTATAGTATGGGTTAGTAGCTGTTGTATTCAGCGGTGCTTCCTTATTTATATAAGGTAATACACGGGTTGCAAACAAGAGACGTCCGAGATTATATTCATCAAACAATTCATCGGCAGGTTCGAAACTGCTGACGTGCACATCCCCCTGCGAATGGATGAAACGTTTATTACCTATATACATGCCTACATGTACAACACGTTCCTTACGGTCGGGCGTCGCCTTGCGTCCAAAGAAAATCAAATCACCGGGTTGCAGATTACCAAAGTCCGGAGCAATATCGATATGCTCGCCTACGTATGCTTGCTGGGATGCATCACGCGGAATAATAATGTCGTGCATGAAAAGTATGGTACGCATGAATCCGCTGCAATCCACTCCTTTGGAAGAAGTACCTGCCCAAAGATAAGGTACGCCCATCAATGTGTGAGCAGTACGGATAATGCCGGCTGCATCTTGCTTCAAACCTGCACGCCATTTTTTCTCGGGCATAGAAATGGATTTAGAGATATAACCACGACGGCCATCAGGATAAGTCACTTTATAATAAGCGCCTTTGGTTCCCTCCCACTTCAAACGATTACCCGCCACAACATCTGAAACAGTTTGTGAATTTTGATCAGGCCGGGAATAAACAAACCCATAATGTGAAGTCACCACTATTTTTTCTGCATTATTCCACGCAGTCAATTCTGCTTTGGTAACAGGGTGAATACCAACCGAGTGAACCCACGCTATGTAGTTGTCGGGGGTCTGAATACGATACCAGCCATTGCGTTGAAGTACCCGGATAGGCATACCCATCAATCCTTGGGTCATCATCTCCGAGGAGAAATCAGGATCTACACGCAAATTTGCCACCGACACATTAATAATACCATAAGTCTTTCCCTCCAGTTGCTCCGCATCCGGAAGAACCTGCAGACAATCCATCACTCTATAATCCGCTTTTGCCAATCCCTGCAACAATGCAGCTTTCGCTTCTGCTGAAGTTGTAACACCACGCAGCATCACATTTTTACCGGCAAAAGAATAATCTACATCGAACAAAGCCACACGCTTGTCCGGAGCATACACACGTTTCAAACTGTCAGAGAGCTGGGTCACTTCCATAGGAACAGTACGATCACCGACCGGCGAAGCAAACGTAAAAAAGGGAATAAAGAGAAATAAAGCCAAAACAGAGGATAACTTTTTCATGGACTATATTGATTTGGGGGTTGTTAGTGTTAGCAAAGCTACAAAACATTTCCAAAACAGACACATATTTTCAGAGAATTTAAGAATTAAACTCCTGTTTGAATTTTCCTTGCACAGACGGCTAAAATAATAGCAAATGTTGTTGTTCTCACGGTTGTTGTCTTTTAAAAATTGTATTATAGTTCTTTTGTTCTTTATAGGCCCTTCTTATCCGATGATAAATTTCCTTCATATCTTTAGTTCGCACTATGTCACTGTTATAATTATAGAGAAATATCTTTCTCTTTTCCTTGTCGTATGCCATATAGTCGAAGTAGGCAAGAAATTCGCATGTCAAAATTCCCATATAATCACTGTCTTTACCTGTTTTTATCAAGTTGTTGTCCAACACTGTATAAGGTAGTGATAGATTCTGAATCTTCAAATCATCATAAATGAGCCATGTTCTAGCTTCGAAAGATATATGACACATTCTAGCTGTATCATTCAGATATTTATTAAGTAAATCATCTGGCAAAACCAGTACAGTAGATAAATTATAATCTTGGACAGGATTAGTTAATGAATACCCCGTATCAAACAAGAATCTCCGTTCTATGGAGTCACATAAAGTAATATGTACATAAGCAGTTCGATTTTCAAGCATCTCAATAGTAAAAGACGGTTCTGATTTTACGGGATAGTCCATCTTTTGAGTTGAGAGCCACAAACTATCTTTCTTCAGATCTACAAACCAGTTTAAATGCGACATGACATCCATTCCGATAACACCATCCCTCTCTCTAAGATCAAGGGCAGGAGCATCCTTTTGATTAAGAAAAGTAAGATTACAAGGCATGAATGTATCTCCTATTTTTATCTCTGTTTTAATATTGTATATTATTCCTTTCCAATCACAATGATAGAAAGAAATACTTTTCATACAAGAGTCAGTCGGAAGGATGCCTGCTTCTTTTGCTTTGAAATAATCAATAGCCGACATATCAGCTCCTGTATCTATTATAAAACTAAATGTATGCCCGTTTATTGTTACAGGACAATATAAACGAACGTCATTCTCAAACTTGCATACAGAAATAGGCTGAACTGTTGCCTCACTACAAGAAATAAATAGCAATACTGATAGTATATATTTAAAATACATGTACGTACTATGGGAGTTTTAATAATTTAGATTTTGGATCATTAGTGTCCCGTTAAAATCGGGACGAGTTAATAATTAATCAAACAATCCCGGAAAAAAGGGATTAAATTGTTCTTTGACGTCCTTGAAATTAGTCTTATTGAACAGATCTTATAAAGGTATTTTATCCGTCAATGAGATGCTGAGAATTTGTAAAATCTCATAAGTTGAACGGTTCAGCTGCATATCATGTTGGACAATAGCTACCAAACAATAGGTGATGATAGCAACACTTATCTGTATTCGAACTGCATTCTCAGTTGTACCCCAAAACCTCTTTATCTTGAGGTGCTGTTTTAACCATTTGAAGAACAGTTCCACGAGCCATCTTTTTGAAGAAAGATTGGCAACATCAAGTGCAGATATGTGTTTGGCATTCGTCAGGAAAGTGAATTCACGTTCATCCTCTTCATCATAGAAGCGGATGACTCTGAATGATTCAGGATACTTCTTTTCAGAGGTGTACCCAATCAGTTTCACTTCCGCATCAGAAAGGATATTCTTCGGCATTCTACGCTTCCATTTACAGAACTTGCACTTTAGATTTGACTTCGCCCTGACTACAAAGAAAGAACCTGTAAGGTGAATCCGATAAAGTTCCTTAAACGAGTCATGCGCCCTGTCGAATATGTAATAGGCATTTGGTTCATAATTAATTGCAGACATTACAGTTGAATCATGTTTGGATGCTGTCGTTACTGTATAAAAGGCAGGGACTTGTGCTTTTATGTCATAAAGGACATGAGCTTTAACTCTACCTTTCTTCTTACGGAATTTCGCCCAAGGGAATGTAGCCAGACATAAAGGAATCGTAGTGGAATCAAACGCATACTTTCTTCCTGGAATATCCAAGATATTAGTAGCTCGTTTTTCACATGCTTCCTTCATCATGTAGAAAGCAAAGTCTTCGAAGATTCTGCAATCCCTATTCTGATTGGCTGATGCAAGCGTGGTTTTGGCAATGGGTTCACGACCCAACCCCAAATGATAACGCTTTCCTTGATGAGCTTCCAAAGCTATAATCAAGTCACGAAGACTTTCACGATTACTGAGTTGACCGAACATCATTGCAAGTAACTGGTTCCAGCAAGTAAAATGCTTCACATAACGGTTGCCATCGTACTTACGAACATAGTTGTTAAACTGAGTTCTGTTCAAAAAAGTGGAAAGTTGAGAAAAAACGTATTGATCTTGATTCATATGCAGCCATCGTTATAGCTGCAAAAATAGAATTTCAAATCCGTTTCATTTCAAAACGCCACTTAATCGACTATATTTCAATTATTTCAAAGAACTATTTATCCACTTTTACGGGACAGTAGTGATTTTGGATATATTTTTATTTGTATTGAGTAGGTTGAGGAATTGGCGTGGGTCCCATAAGTATTTTTACTCCAAAAGCACCTCTAATGGTAATGGAGTCAGCTGTAAATTCTATAGTCCCTTCAGGTATTTTAATTGTACCGTTGTCGTATATTGGTGTACCTCCCGACATATCAGGATCTTTTGTCGGTACTTCAAATATATATTTTTTAATATTCTCCCAAGCCTCAATCACAGTATTTGCTTTTGATATTATTTCATATATACTTTTAATAAGACCACCATCAGTACCTCCTCCCACAATCTTAGCCATTTGCATACTCTGTAATGTTTCTTCAGCAAACAATTCGTTTACTTCATCAAAGTTCATGTTCAACTCTTCGCACAAACTCTGTTTTTTCTGTAAATCTTTCATTTGAATAATAAATTTAAAGTTAATAATTAGTTTATTTACTAGTGCATGAATGCTCTAAATCAATGTTTCTCTGGACAAAATCATCTATCGGCCGTTTAGATATAGACCTCCAATACATTTTCTCCTCCTTGACAAAAGAATAATTCTTACGCAACAATTCATAGGCTTCTTCAAAAGCGGTGTGGCATTGTTTCTGTATATTAAGAAATAAGTTACGTTTTACCTTATATGGATAAAACAACTCGACAATTAGTAATTTATTGTAAAATAATTCCTTAGATTGGACTTCATAAGGAAATGATGAACGATAAATATGCCCTGTCATCCAGTCTTTGACCAATAGACATTTGCCGCCAATACTCCACACTTTAGTGCTTAGCAACTCTTCGTCACCCCCATAATACATTAATCCACTTAGACCATGAAGACGAAGCCAGAAGTCTTTACTCCCCGCATAAGCAGCACCAAGGATACAAGCGATTTCGACACATGTATCATTATTGGCAGGCTGTGGATTTGTATAACACCAGCTTGTTTTGAAAAGTCCATCGCTGCCCATTTCAATATAAGCACCATAACATGTACGATGCTCTAGACTGATAACATTTCCGCTACCACTTTCTCTAACTTTCTGGTTTGTCCGCATAAAATGCATTCGGGATGCCTCTGCAATAACTTTATAAGCCGTTCATCCCAACCGGATTCATAGAAACGCATATGTCCGTCGAGGAGTAGAAAATAGTCAGTAGAACACAGCCCAATACCCAAATCCCGCGAAGCGGCAACTCCCTTACGCTCTTCATTGAGAATATACAAACACTCTTCTTCTTTTGCTATCCTTTCATAATCATAGCCATCGGTAGAGGCATCATTAATTAAAAGAATACAAGGATTACCCGTAGCGGTACTTTTTATTGAAAGCACTGTATTTCTTATTTCGTCTCCCTCATTAAGGAAGGGGATAATTATAGTCAATTGACTATTTTCAGATACTGCCTGCTGCATATTCTCATTCTTTTTTGCACAGTAACAAGTCAAAGACTAATTACAAGATTCATTTAAAATAGCTCCATTTGCAGAAAGCTGTTCTAACAATCAGACTCGGTACATGTGTAATGCTCTATATAATGAATACAACCCGGAACAAAGCACCCCTTACCACGGAAGATACAATCTACATGTTTTAACAGTTTCAAGTGTCATGTGCGGGCATTTGCTTGACTTGAATAATTCAACTGCACCATGTAAGTGTGACACAAATTAAATTCTTCATCCTTCATTCTTCATTCTTCATTAATTTTCCCTATCTTTGCCGCCCTAAAGCAGTTGGTCGGTCTGTCGCTTGCGCCTTGTGCGTATGAGGAAAGTCCGGGCAACATAGAGCATCCTACTTCCTAACAGAAAGCTGTCCGCGAGGGTAGAGTAACGCAGAAGAAAATAACCGCCATAGCCTCCGGGTTACGGTAAGGGTGAGAAGGTGGGGTAAGAGCCCACCAGTCTTGTGGCGACACAAGGGCTGTGTGTCTTGGGAGTTGTAAGGTCATGTAAACCGACGTTATGAGAGCTGCTCGCTCCATGTCGGAGGGTGGACCGCTAAAGCCTGTATGGTGACATGCGGCTCAGATAAATGACAGACGCCTTGATGAACGAAAAATTAAGAATGAATAATGAAAAATTCTTCGTGAAACAAGGAACAGAACCCGGCTTACAGACCGACTGCTTTTTTTTAATTTCATAATTCGTATCCCATGAACAAACGTATTGCCGCCCTTTGGAAATTCCTCACTTACGACATCTGGCGTATTACGGAAGATGAAGTTACCCGGACCACTTTCTCGGTTTACAATATCATCAAAACCATTTATCTCTGTATCAACAGATTCACCAAAGACCGCATTGTCAACAAAGCTTCCGCATTGACATACAGCACACTGCTTGCCATTGTCCCTATACTTGCCATCGTGTTTGCCATTGCACGCGGATTCGGGTTTGACAACCTGATGGAAAACCAGATAATCAGCGGCTTTGGTGGTCCGACGGAAACCACGACGGTCATCCTTCAGTTTGTGAACTCTTATCTGTCACAAACCAAAAGCGGCATATTCATCGGCGTTGGCCTGGTGATGTTATTGTGGTCGGTGCTCAACCTGATCAATAATATGGAAATCACGTTCAACCGCATCTGGCAGGTAAAGAAAGCGCGCAGCATGTACCGCAAAATTACAGATTATTTTTCCATGCTTTTGCTGATACCAATCCTGCTTGTCCTGTCGGGAGGTATTTCCATCTTCATGAGTACCATGCTGAAAAATGTGGAAGATTTTACCCTGCTGGCTCCTATCGGCAAATTCCTGGTCAGACTCATACCGTTTGCATTGACATGGTTCATGTTTACGGGATTATATGTTTTCATGCCCAACACGAAAGTAAAACTTAAACATGCACTGATATCGGGTATCCTTGCAGGTACCGCACATCAGGCATTCCAGTTCCTATATATCAGCAGCCAGTTATGGGTATCCCGCTACAATGCCATTTACGGCAGTTTCGCCGCACTCCCCATGTTCTTGCTATGGCTGCAGATTTCCTGGACTATCTGTCTTTTCGGTGCCGAACTGACCTATGCCGGACAGAACATCAGAAACTTCAGTTTCGATAAAGACACGCGTAACATCAGCCGCCGTTACCGAGATTTCATTTCCATTCTCATCATGTCTCTCATAGCCAAGCGCTTTGAGAAGAACGATTCTCCTTATACGGCAGAGGAAATTTCAGAGGAATGCCAGATTCCTATCCGGCTGACTCAAAAGGCCCTTTACGAATTACAGGAAATCAACCTGCTGCATGAAGTAGTGACAGATGAAAAAAGCGAGGATATTGCCTACCAGCCGTCTATGGACATCAACAAACTGAATGTTGCCCTACTGCTGGACAGGCTGGACACACACGGCTCCGAGGATTTCAAGATTGACAAAGACAATGAATTCAGCGCCCAATGGAAAGCATTGTTGCAGGCACGGGAAGAATATTACGAAAATGCAAGCAAGGTGTTGCTCAAGGACTTATAAGAATGTGCAGAACGCTTGCAATGCTCTTCCAAGCATTATATAAACGCTCATGCACCCTTGATACCCCAATCAATAATGATTATAAGAAATCACTTTATCTTTCGGCTTCCGTGATTTTTTCCGCTTTTCCTTAGCAGGATAACCGACAATTATGTCAAGCAAAAGACGCTTGTTCGCAGGGATTCCGGTAAGCCTTTTTATTTCCTTCTCATCAAACCAGCCCAAGATGCAGGAGCCTAATCCCTCACTCTCCGCAGCCAAAGTGATATGTGCGGCAACAATGCCGATATCTATCAGCGGAAAATACTTATCCTTGATTTTAGCTCCCAGAAAAGAGGTGATGTTCATGGATTCTTCCACAACCAGAATGTGAACAGGAGCTTCTTTGGCAAACTTGTTCATCCCCAGTCCGGCAGCCGCCTTGCCCACCTTCGCCGCAAGTCCGGGATCCGTTACGACCACAAACTTCCACGGCTGCGCATTACAGGCAGAAGGCGACAGGCATGCAGCTTCCAATATATGCTCCAGCTTCTCCGGTTCTACAACACGCCCCGTGTCATAGGCACGGTCACTTTGGCGAGATGCCGCCAACTGCAAAAAGTCCGTATTCATCAGTTGGATGGTGATGTCTGACAGTTTGCCAGGCGGCTGATATACTTACCTATAATATCAAATTCCAGATTGACGACACTGCCTACCTTGAATGTATGGAAATTGGTATGTTCAAAAGTATAAGGGATAATGGCCACCTGGAAAGTATTGTCCGTGGGGTTGCATACCGTCAGGCTGACACCATTCACAGTAACCGATCCCTTATCGACAGTGATATAGCCGCGCTTGGCCATTTCTTTGTCAAAAGCATACCGGAAGGTGAAATAATAGCTGCCTTCCGCATCTTTGATATCAATGCATTCTGCAGTCTGATCCACATGACCCTGGACGATATGCCCGTCAAGACGGCCGTTCATCATCATGCTGCGTTCCACATTGACTTCATCCCCCACCTTCAGCAAACCGAGGTTCGAACGCTCCAAGGTCTCCTTCATGGCAGTAACCGTATAGGTATCATCCGTCATGCTGACTACAGTAAGGCACACGCCATTATGAGATACACTCTGGTCTATCTTCAATTCATTAACGAACGAGCATTTGAAAGTGAAATGCACATTTTCCTGGTCCTTGACCATTGCCACCAATGTGGCGCATTCTTCTACTATTCCGGAAAACATATAGGTCTTTACAATTTTACGGGTTACTATTTTCGGAAGGCAAAGATAGGAAAAGGTTCTTATTATACCATGCGGTTTAAAATAAAATGAGAAAGTCGGCCGACTCATATTCAGTTCCGAAGCCAATTTCTTCACATTGAAATCCGCCTCACACATATTCTCCTCTATAATCTTCATTACCGCAGTGAGAAACGGATCTTCTACCTTTACCTTCTCTTCAATGCCGGATGCATCGGAATTACCGTCTTCGGGCGGTATCAGGATAGATTAACCCGGGTATCGTGGCATTGATGGAAGGAGATTATACGTACGCCATTCGTCCCGGTGAAAATCTCTATCCGCAGCCTGCGAATATGTATTCAAAGGCTGCGGATATGTATTCAAAGACTGCGAATGTATATTCGCGCACTGTGAACAGAGTTTTATTATAACAAAGAACAACTTTACCTCTAATGACGAGAAACTTTTCTCTTAATACCCCACCTGTTTTTTATTGACTCCTCACGCAGGGCGTATATATCTTTGCGCTGTCCGGCACATCTTCGCTACATCCGGCAAATACCTCCCTATTTCCAGAAAGTGAAAACACCCCCTATACATTGATTTCGCCACCGTAAATCATTCAAAAATGAGGAAAATGCACATGATAAAAACGGTACAGGACTATACACCGACAAAATGTATATGTTCGGTTATTACGAAGGAAATATCCCAAATGGCCCAAGCCTGAACATTCTGATGGGACGTATGGCTGCATGTATCCCTATAGTAGTCACATCTCATCTCTTATCTGAATACGCTGGAACTATTCCCTCTATCGCAACAGCAATCATACGTTCGATATCAATTTAAAGAACTGAAAACTATTGTTTGTTTTGTTTGTGTTCCTCATCCTGCTTACATGTTGCCTGTGAAGATAGCAGTAAGCGGGTGGGGACTTTTTTTATCCGCATAAACCAGTTCAATAGGGTATAAAAAAAAGGAAGCTTTTCACAAAGCCTCCTTTTTCAGTTTTCAATAGGTATTAGTTTTTTTTTAAGGTAAAAAGATTGTTTTCAGGATAACGCTGCAAATATAGCCGCTTTTCGTGATACCAACCAAATTAAAAAACATGTCATATAACATCTTTTCGAAAAAACTTTTGATTTTATTATCATTTCAAAGCATTTTTCTACATCTGCAATCGTTTTCAGTGGACAAATATAGAGCTATTTTCCATGAAACACTAAAATTATCCTAAAAATCCACTTATTTCTTATCATTTAAATAATGCTCGTCTGTCCGGCCGCTGTGTTTGAGAACTTTGGCATCAATGAAGAAAACAATTTCCTCCGCAATATTCGTAATATGGTCTCCCGAACGTTCCAGTTTACGGAAGACACTTACCAAATTCAAACAGGAAAGCGCGCTTTCCGGATGACGGTTCATGTAATCCGCAAGGATGGAAGTAGCATTAGCGTTGATTTCATCCAGCAGATTATCCTTGGCAAATACAGTTGTCGCCTGTTCTTGACTCTCCTCCTTAAGGGCAGTCTTGGCCAACTCAAGCATGGAAAGCACCTCTGCAATCATTTCCTCCAGACGAAGCTTCTTTATCAATTCGGCATCAAAAGCCGGTTCCGTACAATGAATGGCAAAACGTGCGATGCCTTCAGCAAAGTCACCCAAACGTTCCAGATTCGTATTGATCTTGAGCATGGCAAGAACGAAGCGCAAGTCGATGGCAACAGGATTGTAAAGGGCTATGATATCCTCCACATCACTGTCTATTTTCAGTTCAAAAGCATTGACACGGCGCTCGCGCACCAACACCTGCTGCGCCAGTTCACGGTCCAAGGTAAGTACGGCTTCTCCCGCACGGTCAAGCTGGTTATAGACTAAGGTCCACATTTCGTCTATTTCCTTTTTCAGCAAGACGAGTTCCGATTCGATAAACTTTACCATAATATTCCTGTTTATTTAATTTCCAAATATACTTGTTTTTCACCATTATCCAAAACGACCGGTTATGTAATTCTGCGTGTCCGTTTTTTCCGGATTGGTAAATATCTTTTTAGTATCGCCAAACTCCACCATTTGCCCCATATAGAAGAAGGCGGTGCTGTCACTGACACGTGCCGCCTGCTGCATGTTGTGGGTCACGATAACAATGGTATATTGCTTTTTCAACTCATGTATCAGTTCCTCTACTTTGGCTGTAGAGATAGGGTCAAGGGCGGAAGCAGGTTCATCCATCAGCAAAACGGAAGGCGACACTGCCATGGCGCGGGCTATGCATAAACGCTGTTGCTGCCCTCCCGAAAGCGCATAGGCCGAAACTTTAAGTTTGTCTTTCACCTCATCCCATAAGGCGGCTCCTTTCAAAGCCTCTTCCACCCGTTGACGGATAAAGGCATTGTCGGTCACACCGTTTACCCGGAGCCCGTAAGCCACGTTCTCAAAAATGCTCTTCGGAAAAGGATTGGGACGCTGGAATACCATACCTACATTTTTACGAAGCTCATCCACCTGGACTCCTTTTCCATAAATATCCTGCCCGCCAATACGAATTTCACCGGTAAGGCGGGTATCAGGTATCAAGTCGTTCATGCGGTTCAGCAAACGCAGAAAGGTAGATTTCCCGCATCCCGAAGGACCGATAAAAGCTACAACCGACTTTTCTTCAATATTCATGCTGATACCCTTCAAGGCATGGAAACTGCCATACCAAAAGTTTACGTCACGTGTCTCTATCATTTTCATTTACGGTATAATCAAAACTTCTCAATTCGTTTTTATTTTCTTCTCAAAATATTTCCTCAAGGCATTTGCCAGCAGATTCACCAAAAGGATAATCAGTATCAATACCAGTGCAGTGCCGTAGGCTATAGGGAGCTGTGCCTCCATATCCGTACCGCTGGTAGAGATGACATACAAATGATAGGGTAATGCCATACATTGGTCCAGGATGCCGGAGGGTAGCTGCGGAAGGAAGTAGGCGGCACAGGTAAACAGGATAGGTGCCGTCTCGCCGGACACACGTCCTAAGGCCAGAATCAACCCGGTGATGATATTGGGCATCCCCATAGGGAGAATGACATGCCAGATGGTTTGCAACTTGGTCGCCCCCAAAGCACGACTGCCTTCACGCAAACTGTCGGGAATAGCCTTCAGCGCTTCCTCCGTCGTACGGATAACCAACGGCAGACTAAGCAGTCCCAAAGTGAGCGAACCTGCCAGAATACTGTCTCCAAAATCCATATAATTGACAAACAGCGCCATACCGAACAAACCGAATACAATGGAGGGGATACCGCTAAGATTATTGGTCATCATACGGATAAGGCGCACAACCCAACCTTTCGGTGCATATTCGTTCATGTAGATTCCACTCATCACTCCCACCGGGAAAGCAAACAGCGCACTGCCTGTCATCAGACAAAACGTTCCCACAATGGCAGGGAGAATACCTCCAGCCGTCATGCCGTCGGACGGGGCGGTAGTCAAGAACTCCCAACTGATGACCCCTATACCTTTATATACAATAAAACCAAGAATGGCAAAGAGTATGCCCACTACACTCAGGCTGAACAGACGAAACAGGCCGAATGCTATGTTTTGAGAAAGATGTTTCCGATTTATCATATTCATTTTTGTCTTGCTGATACAGCTTCCACTGTAAAGTTTATCAATAAACTGATGAAGAACAAAACTACACCCAAAAGGAATAGAGCCTCATAATGCGGTCCACCTGCCGGAGCTTCACCCAACTCGGCGGCAATAGTGGCCGGAATGGTGCGCAACGGTTCCAGAATGGTATGGGGAATGACGGCGGCATTGCCCGTAACCATCAAAACCGCCATGGTCTCTCCTACCGCCCGGCCTATGCCCAACACCACCCCCGACGTAATGCCCGATATAGAATAGGGAATCACGACCTTATAGATGGTCTGCCACTGCGAAGCGCCAAGCGCCAGACTCGCTTCACGCATGGCCCTGGGACAATTCCGCATGGCATCCTCCGTAACGGTAATAATGGTAGGCAATGCCATTATGGCCAGTACGATGCTTCCCGCCAATCCGCTTTCGCCTACAGGCAGGTCGAATGCTTTCTGTATAAAGGGAACTATAACTATCAGTCCGAAAAAGCCATATACTACAGAAGGGATACCACTCAGCAACTCAATGACCGGTTTCATCAGATTGCGTATCTTGGGGTTGGCCACTTCGGACATATATATGGCCACCGCCAATCCGAACGGCAAAGCAATGAGTATAGCAAACAAGCTGACCCATAGCGTACCGGTTATCAATGGCAAAAAGCCGAATTGGGGCGCCGGAGTCGCTGTAGGAAACCATTCCGCACCGGCAAAGACGTCCTTGGCCGAAATGGTATGGTCCTTCAGAAGATGCACGGAATCCGGACGGACTATAAACTGCGCGGGAACAAAGGCAATGATACCCGGAGTCTGCTCCACCAGTTTTGTAATGCAAATCCCCGCATTCTCATAAGCAGTTCCCAACTCTTCTTCGGTATAATACCGGGTAATGTCCTCCAAACGGAAAAGCCGGATAGGAAGGTTCTCCCCACCGACTTCCTTCCAATTTGTCACCTCTTCATCGAAAACATTCTTTATCTGAGCCGGAGTGAGCTCGCTTACCCTATTGTCCTTATTCAATGCCAGCACATACCCTTCTTCAATCACCTTGCTGCTGAACAGCCCCAATGCTTCGGAGAAAAGAAACAAGACGATAAGTACAATGGTAAGGCTTGTCACAAAACCGCTACAAGCCAATATACCCTCCACTATCTTCTCAAAAATCTTCTTCATATTACCTATTGATTTTCCTGATGCAAAGAAACAGGCCGGATGTTAAGGGAATGTGACTAACGTTTGAAAGAAATGTTTCAAACATATTACAAACCTGTTACAATAGACAGGAGACCGCCGCATGTAACGGAATTGTAATATTCATTGCCTTAATTTGCAACGTGCATAACAAGATTTATATATGAAAGCAAGAACCATTCTCTTATCCCTCGCCCTGGCATTTGCCGCAACCGGCATGCAGGCGCAACGTATTAAAGGGAGCGACACCGTACTCCCTATCGCACAGCAAACCGCAGAACGTTTCATGGCTTTGAATCCCAATGCCCGCGTCACCGTCACCGGCGGAGGTACAGGCGTAGGCATCTCCGCACTGCTGGATGAGACAACAGACATCGCCATGGCCTCACGGAGTATCAAGTTCAGCGAGAAGATGAAAGCAAAGGCTGCCGGAGAAGACCTGGCAGAAATTCCCATTGCCTACGATGCCCTTGCCGTGGTAATCCATCCCTCCAACCCGGTGAAACAACTGACCCGCCAGCAGTTGGAAGGTATCTTCCGGGGTAAAATCACTAACTGGAAGGAAGTGGGTGGCGATGACCGGAAAATCGTGGTCTATTCCCGGGAGACTTCTTCGGGTACCTACGAGTTCTTTAAGGAAAGTGCATTGAAAAACAAGAATTATATGAGTAGCAGTCTCTCCATGCCCGCCACGGGAGCCATCATACAGTCTGTAAGCCAAACGCGCGGCGCCATCGGCTACGTAGGACTCGCATACATATCTCCCCGCATCAAGACCCTCTCCATATCATACGACGGCAAACACTTCGCCACTCCCACCCTGGAAAATGCCATCAATAAATCGTATCCCATCGTACGTCCGTTATTTTATTATTACAACAAGAAAAATGCCGGGCACGTGGAGCCCCTGATCCAATTCATCCTGTCTCCCGCCGGCCAGGAAATCATTAAAAAGAGCGGATATATTCCGGTAAATGAGGAATAAAGGGAGAAGAAGGGAATATGAGAAATGAAGAATGGCTCCCCCAACCCCACAGCGCAGTAAATTCTTCATTCTTCATTCTTCATTCTTCATTTTTTTACCCTATCTTTGCCACACGATACGAAAATAGACAGCATTATGGCAGAAATGAAAAGCGAAGAAACAAGTGAAAAGAAGAGCTTGAACTTCATAGAACAAATAGTAGAAAACGATTTGAAAGAAGGTAAAAACGGTGGAAAAGTACAGACACGCTTCCCGCCCGAACCGAACGGTTACCTTCACATCGGACACGCCAAGGCCATCTGCCTTGATTTCGGCATTGCCGCCGCACATGGCGGTGTCTGCAACCTGCGTTTCGACGATACAAACCCCACCAAAGAGGATGTGGAATATGTAGAGGCCATCAAGGAAGATATCCAGTGGCTGGGCTACCAGTGGGGCAATGAGTACTACGCTTCCGACTATTTCCAACAGCTCTGGGACTTCGCCATCCGCCTCATCAAAGAGGGCAAGGCTTACATTGACGAGCAGTCATCCGAACAGATTGCCGCCCAAAAGGGTACCCCTACCCAGCCGGGTGTGGAAAGCCCTTACCGCAACCGCCCCATCGAGGAGAACCTTGAACTGTTCCAGAAGATGAACAGCGGTGAAATAGAAGAAGGTGCCATGGTGCTCCGTGCCAAAATAGATATGGCAAACCCCAACATGCACTTTCGTGACCCGATCATCTACCGGGTGGTCAAACATCCGCACCACCGTACGGGCACTACCTGGAAAGCATATCCGATGTACGATTTCGCCCACGGGGAAAGTGACTTCTTCGAAGGTGTGACCCACTCTCTGTGTACGCTGGAATTTGTGGTCCACCGTCCGCTGTACGATCTTTTCATCGACTGGCTGAAGGAAGGCAAGGACCTGAACGACAACCGCCCCCGCCAGTACGAATTCAACAAGCTGAACCTCAGCTACACGCTGATGAGCAAGCGCAACCTGCTGACATTGGTCAAAGAAGGACTTGTCAACGGTTGGGATGATCCCCGCATGCCGACCCTCTGCGGTTTCCGCCGCCGTGGTTACTCACCGGAATCTATCCATAAATTCATCGACAAGATTGGCTATACCACTTACGATGCCTTGAACGAATTCGCATTGCTGGAAAGTGCCGTACGCGAAGACTTGAACAGCCGCGCTACCCGTATATCTGCCGTGCTGAACCCGGTGAAACTGGTAATCACCAACTATCCGGAAGGACAAGTGGAAGAACTGGAAGCCATCAACAATCCGGAAAAGCCGGAAGAAGGCAGCCACATCATAGAATTTAGCCGTGAGTTATGGATGGAACGCGAAGACTTCATGGAAGATGCTCCGAAAAAATATTTCCGCATGACTCCGGGACAAGAAGTGCGTTTGAAGAATGCGTACATCGTAAAATGTACCGGCTGCAAGAAAAATGAGGCAGGTGAAATCGTAGAAGTGTATTGCGAATACGATCCTGACACGAAGAGTGGCATGCCCGAAGCCAACCGCAAGGTAAAAGGTACGCTTCATTGGGTAAGCTGCAATCACTGCATTGAAGCCGAAGTGCGTCTCTATGACCGTCTGTGGAAAGTGGAAAATCCCCGTGACGAACTTGCCGCTATCCGCGAAGAAAAGAACTGTGACGCACTGACTGCCATGAAGGAGATTATCAACCCCGACTCTCTCCATATATTACCTTGCTGCTACATAGAGAAGTATGCGGCCGGTATGCAACCCCTTACCTATCTGCAATTCCAACGTATCGGCTACTTTAATGTAGATCGTGACTCCACACCGGAAAAAATGGTATTCAACCGTACGGTAGGCCTGAAAGATAACTGGGGCAAAATCAATAAATAAAGTAATCGGCCGTTGAAGGAGCGGAATGAACCATCATTCCTTCAACGACCGGTTCTACAAATAACATATAGCATGAGTAAAAAGAGCTTCCTATCTGGAAGAGACAAAGAGTTGCATGAGATTGCAAAACAATACGAGGCTGCACAAGCTGAAAACAAACCAATCTACTTAGATGCAGACGATTTGGCAGATCTGGCAGATTGGTATGCAGTCCATAGCAAATATGACTTAGCTACAGAAGTGGCAGAATATGGATTAAAACTTCATCCCGACGATACCGGCTTATTGGTACAGCAGGCCTATCTATGCATGGATACTCAAAAAAAGAAGAAAGCATGGGAAATAGCCAACCAGATACATGAAGATTCTTCGGAAGTGAAAATACTGAAGGCAAATCTTCTGCTGACAGAAGGCAAAATAGATGATGCGGAGCAACTGCTTGACACTATAGAGGATAAGGAAGACCTGGCAAACATCGTTGAAGTGGCATACATGTATATCGACATGGGACATCCGGATAAGGCATTAGGCTGGCTGTCACGCGGACTGGAACAATATGCCGAAGAAGAGGCATTCCTTGCCGTCACCGGTGATTGCTACCACGCCCAAGGGTTGCATGAAAAAGCCGCCTATTTCTATAACAAGCTGATAGACAAGAATCCTTATTCGGCTTCTTATTGGTTCGGGCTGGCACGCTGCTATTTTGACCAGCAAATGTTCGACAAAGCCATTGAGGCATGCGATTACGCTATCGTAGCCGATGATGAATTCGCCGATGCATATATCATGAAAGGACATTCTTTCTTCCAACTGGGCAATGAAGAAGCTGCTTTGGAGGCTTACCAGCAAGCCGAGGACCTTGATGCCGTTTCCCCCGGTTTCATACATACTTTCATTGGACTGAACAAGGTCTCCAAGGGAGAATGGGAAGAAGGGCTGAGATATCTGGAAGAAGCCATAGCTTCCAAAGAAGAGGATGACACGCTGACATTGCCTTCCCTCTACGCCAACGCCGCGCTTTGTCTGCACAAGATGGGTAAAAAACGTAAGGCGCACCAATACTGTAAGAAAGCCTACATGCTGAACCCGGATGAAGTGGATCCCCATCTGGTTGAAGGGCGCATCTACATGGAAGAAGGAGAGTACGAGAAAGGAGTCAAGCAATGGGCTCAGGCTTTAGAGTGTGCTCCGGATGCAGACACCTGGCACGAGATAGGCTTATGCAGTATGGAGATAGGCCAGCTCAGTTATGCCAAACTTGCCTTTGAACGCGTCAAAGAGATGGAACCGGATTTTGACGGAATCAACGAGAAACTCACCTCTTTGTACATGCTGCTTAAAGACAAGGAAAATTTTATAAAGTACAACCAGCTCTGCGAGCAACCGTTTAATCTGGAAGAACTGGAGAAAATACAGCAGATGCTGGAAGAGGAAGACCAAGGAGACTTGGCCAAAGTAATGAAGAGCATTTTTGAATCATTAAAATAACATTTGAAGAAACAATAAAAAAATGGAATCATCTGCCGAACTCATCAAATGGGTATTAGAGAACTTGAACTATTGGATAGTCACCCTATTCATGGCTATTGAAAGTTCGTTTATCCCTTTCCCGTCCGAAGTCATCGTCCCGCCTGCCGCATGGAAATCCATGGCTGACGAAAGCATGAATATTTTCCTTGTGGTCGTCTTTGCCACTGTCGGTGCCGATTTAGGGGCATTGGTCAATTATTATCTGGCACGTTGGTTGGGACGCCCAGTCGTATATAAATTTGCCAACAGCCGTTTCGGCCACATGTGTCTTATTGACGAAGAGAAAGTACACCACGCCGAAGAATATTTCAGAAAACACGGTGCCGCCTCCACGTTCTTCGGACGCCTGATTCCCGCCGTACGCCAGCTTATCAGCATCCCTGCCGGACTAGCGGGTATGAAACTGGGACCGTTCCTGCTCTATACCACACTCGGCGCCGGAATCTGGAACTCTATTCTTGCCGTACTCGGCTACATGATATACCGGTTTACGGAGATTAAGACCACGAACGATGTTTATGTAACGGCAACCAAATACAGCCATGAAATAGGTTATGTCATCATAGCCGCAGCCGTGTTGGTAGTAGGCTTCCTCGTTTACAAAGGAATGAAGAAAAAATAAAGAAGCATCAGGCTTCCGGTACAATGAAAAACGGTGGACAAGAGAATCTCTTGTCCACCGTTTTTCATTAATGCTTATCCAAATTACTTCTTTATAGCCGCAATAGCTTTATCATAATCCGGCTCTTGGGTAATTTCAGGAACAAGTTCCGTATAGGCGATTTTTCCATCCTTACCGATAACTACCACCGAACGGGCCAACAGGCCCGCAAGCGGACCGTCTGCCATAAGCACGCCATAGTTCTCGTCAAAATCAGAAAAACGGAAATCAGACAATGGAATTACATGCTCAATACCTTCGGTAGTACAGAAACGCGCATGCGCAAAAGGCAAGTCTTTGGAGATTGCCAGCACTACCGTATCGGGCAAACCTGCGGCAAGCTTGTTGAACTTGCGTACGGAAGTGGCGCACACACCGGTATCCAGACTTGGGAAGATATTAAGTATCACATTCTTACCATTCAGTTCTTTCAAAGAGAACGAAGACAAATCTGTTTTCACCAGATCAAAATTAGGGGCGACTGAACCCACCTTTATAAATTCGCCGATTACTTTAACCGGCTGACCTTTAAAATTTGTTGTAGCCATAGTTTTATCAATTATATGTTTATACAACAAACCAGACGCAGGAAAAGTTCAACAAAACTTTTTCCATCAATGGATTGTTACCTCACAAACGAATTTATAATAATCATTTAAAACTAAAATTCACATGAAAACTATTCTTGACGAATTAAAACAGGAAGTAAAGAATTGGTGGCTCTCTCTGATTCTCGGTATCTTATACATCGTAGTGGCCTTGAGCCTGATGTTTTCTCCATTCAGCGGATATGCAATTTTAAGTATTCTCTTCAGCATCTCCATGCTGTTCAGTGGTTTATTGGAAATAGCCTTCGCTGTAAGTAACCGCAAAACCGTGTCCAGCTGGGGCTGGTATCTGGCAGGCGGCATCATCGACATGATCTTAGGATTCTACCTGGTGGCCTATCCTGCACTAAGCATGGAAGTCATTCCGTTCATCATTGCATTCTGGCTGATGTTCCGCGGATTTTCATCCATCGGCTATTCCATGGACTTAAAAAGATATGGAACAAAAGATTGGGGCTGGTACATCGCATTCGGCATCATTGCCGTTATTTGTTCGCTGATTATTTTGTGGCAACCTGCTGTAGGAGCTATCTATGCGGTCTATATGATTTCATTCGCCTTTTTGATTATCGGATTTTTCCGCATCATGCTGTCGTTTGAACTGAAAAACCTGCATAAGCGGGGAAAAGAGCACATTGAAACAGGAAAAGAGTAAATGGCAACAATGGAAAAGACGGTCAAATGCACCTTCTAAATTCTTTTAGGTACGGACTACGGCTTGTAATCCGTACCTAAAGCTTAACTCCTGTTCAGGAACCGGAACATTGTAGTCCGGGATACCCCCATTTCACGGGCAAGTGAAGCGCAAGAGGCGCCTTTTCGGTGTGCTTTCAAAAGTTGTCTCTTATTTTCCCGGAGCAACTTCATTTTAGGCATATCCCCCTTTCTACGCCCCAAATGTTTCCCCTCTTGTTTCCGACGCGCCAGTGCCTCTTTGGTACGCATGGAAATCAAGTTACGCTCAATCTCGGCCATCAAGCCGAAAGCAAAGCCAAGCACCTTGCTGTTGATGTCATTTTGAAACACATAACCTTCCTTGGTGCTATACAATACTACCTTCTTCTTGATACAGGAATTAAGAATGGTCATAATCTCCAGTAAAGTACGGCTGAGCCGTGAAATTTCCGTTACAATCAACGAATCCCCCGGTTTCATCTTCTCCAAGAGCCCCGATAATTTCCGTTCTTTCGTACTCACTTTCCCGCTGACTGTTTCCATATACCACCGGTCGATGTTCAGACCGTTTTTCTCAGCAAAGCGTATAATTTCCTCCTGCTGATTTTCCAGAAATTGCTTTTCTGTACTTACTCTCAAATAAGCTACTACTGCCATAATTAATAAATGTTTATTGGTTATTTACACTGTCAAAGGACGGTTATTAAGGCAATAGTGGCAATAAGCCAACATACTTCCCCACTGGGGATATTGTCATTTTTCCTTAAGGCATTTTCGGGAAGAATCCTGTAAATTCACTATACTATATATAAAAGCAGATTCTTTTCATAATCCCCCATAATATTATTCAGAAAAAATAAATTTATTTTTTACATCAAGCTTATTCTATTTATATTATTTTTGCAAACAAATATAATATTGATAAAATGAAATCTATTTTAGAAAATCGTCCGGCTCTTACCACTGAAGTGTATAAAGCTGCAGAAGTTGCCGGATATCTTTGGCAAAAAGGATGGGCAGAGCGTAATGGTGGCAATATCACCGTTAACATCACAGAGTTTATAGACGACGAAATCCGCCAAATGGAGCCGATAAGTGAAGTCATATCAATTGGTGCGGTATTACCACACTTAAAAGGTTGTTATTTCTACTGCAAGGGAACCAATAAGCGTATGCGTGATTTAGCTCGTTGGCCAATGGAACATGGCTCCGTAATTCGTATTTTGGATGACTGCGCAAGCTATGTAATAATAGCAGACCAGCCGGTTGCTCCTACCTCCGAACTTCCCTCCCACTTAATGGTACATAATGACTTAATCGGAAAAGGCTCTCCTTATAAAGCTTCTGTACATACACATCCTATCGAATTGATCGCGATGAGCCATTGTAAGAAATTCCTTGAAAAAGATGTTATCACCAATTTATTGTGGAGTATGATTCCTGAAACAAAAGCATTCTGTCCAAAGGGTTTAGGCATCATTCCTTACCAACTACCCAGCTCATTGGAACTGGCAAAAGGAACCTTGGAGCAACTTCAGGAGTATGACGTTGTGATGTGGGAAAAACATGGAGTTTTTGCCATTGACTGTGATGCAATGCAAGCATTCGACCAAATTGACGTATTGAATAAATCCGCACTGATTTATATCGCCGCCAAGAATATGGGTTTCGAACCGGATGGCATGACCAAGGAGCAGATGAAAGAAATGACAGTTGCTTTCAATTTGCCTAAATAAAAAATGGCAGATAGCAATAAAAATATTGTTGGCAATAAAAAGGGCGACAGTTAGTCGCCCTTTTTATTGCCAACAATACTCTCCGGATGAATGACATACAGCCTATCTTATAGTACTTACGGCAGAAATCATGCCAAATGCCTCATGGTCATTCAAGCTCCAAACCATCTTGCCTTTCTTATCAATTTCGAAAAGTTGAGGACTGTTCGTTTCTTTTGCGTTACGGCTGTGTCCTTGCCAGTTACACACATAAATTCCTCCTTTTGCAGAGGGGAACAAACCTGCGACAAAATAAAGATTGGTTCCTTCAATATCATGCTCCGCGTAGCGACGAATCACTTTTCCATTCTCTAAATTTGCTTCCAACAGAATATGAGCATCACCGCAAGCCACCCAATAGTTCTTTCCTTTAGAAGACAAAACCGTGAACGGGTTACCTTCCACTTTGGTAATCTTCACCAATTTACCTTCGGGAGATATTTCATGTACTTCAGAAGTGGAAATAATAGGAACAAGATAATTGCCGCGTGTATTCTTATTTACTTGCCGGAACTGAGAATGCGGCCGTTTTACACCCGTGTCATACTCCGTACGGGATAAAATCTTTCCATCCGAACTAACTTCCATTACAACAGCCGGATGCCCAGCCCAAGCCAGCAAACAATTGCCACCAGGCAAAATACGGGCTGTCTGCATTTCACAACCTGCCGGAGCAGCAATGTTCCAAAGTTCCTTGTGTTCCCGATTGACTACCTTGGCACCTCTGGCATAAGAGAACAAAATATTCCCGTCCGGAGTGGCAGCGACAGAATTACACTCCCATCCTTTTTCCAAAGGATGTTCCCATTCAATCTTCCCGGTCGCTTTATCTATGATAACAATCTTATTCCATCCCGAGCCTCCCAATAACAGTTTCTCCGTTTTCTTCTGTCCGAAGGCTGTGGACATCCCCAGCAGGGCAATACTTATAATAATATATAATACCTTCATAATTCTCTCTATTGATAGGGTCGTATGATATAAACTGAATTCCGACCCATTTACAAACTCCGGGAACCCAATCAAGAAAACATATTCTCCAATCCAGTCCCCGGAATGTATTAAACAAAAGCTAGCCCCTACTATTTCTTAGATAAATCCTGGAACATTTCAAATCCTTGTTCCGGAGTCAATCCATCATGTACCACCGCATGCACAGCTTGAATCATGGCAGCGGGCGAATCACTTTGGAACACATTACGTCCCATATCCACACCGGCCGCACCATCATTGATAGCATTGTAGCACAATTCCAAAGCTTCTTTTTCAGGAAGTTTCTTTCCACCGGCAATAACTACCGGAACAGGGCAAGCCGCCGCAATCTTGCTAAAACCTTCGCAGTAATATGTTTTCACGATGCTGGCGCCGTTTTCCGCACAGATACGCGATGCCAGTCCAAAGTAACGGGCGTCGCGAGCCATGTCTTTTCCTACGGCCGTCACACCCATCACCGGGATGTTGTAACGACTCGCCTTATCTACAAGCCCATAAAGGTTGGCTACGGTTTTCGCTTCGTGAGCAGCATCACCAATCGACAACATAACAGCCATCGCAGAAACATTCATCCGAATAGCGTCTTCAATATCCATAATTACATTATCATTCAAATCAGTAAGTATAGAAGTACCTGCATCCGAACGCAAACAAACCGGAATCTTGGTATGGGGAGGAATCACCGACTGCAGGATACCACGCGTACACATCAGACAGTCCGCATAATCCAACAAAGGAACAATCGTCAGATCGATACGCTCCAACCCAGAAGTAGGTCCCATAATAAAGCCATGATCACAAGCCAGCATTACCGACTTACCCGTTTTAGGGTTAAAAATACGGGATAAACGGTCTTTCATACCCCATGCCGCATTTTCAGCACCTTTCACATGAAAATTTTGTTGTTGAGATGCAATACCCAAACCGAAGTTCGCACCTTCTCTTAAATCATCTAAATCTGCCATTTCTTTTTATTTAATTTGTTTTTTCAATTCAATGCTTCTGCAAATGACGCAAACATACAACTCCAGGAAGCCGCACCACTGTCAATATGCCCGATCGAGCGTTCACCGTAATTGCGTGCCCGCCCGAAGTTGGCTTTCATTTCAAGAGTCGATTCCGCACCGGCTATTGCCGCTTCAGCACCGGCGTTCATGATTTCCCTGATGTCATCGGAAGGGCAGGACTGAATAGCATCGACAGCAGGAATCAAGGCATCCATCATGGTTTTATCTCCCTTTTGGGCTTTTGTTTGCCGCCGCACATTGGCAAGCCCGCCCGCAAACATCGTTTTCACACCGGCCGCATCAAGTTCCGTACCACTTGCACAATCGCTCATCCCAAGAAAGAGAGCCCCGAGCAATGTGCTGGTAGAGCCACTGACTTCAAGCATCACCGTGAATACGATATCATTCAGCATTGCTTTGAACTCAGTCCCTTTCTGAGCAGTGTTGACAATGGCCGTCATAGCCGTCACGATAGCTTGTCCATGATCTCCGTCGCCAATGACGGCATCCAGACGCGAAAATTCATCTTCACGTTCCTTTATGTTTTTCAAAGCGACACTGAGCATCGTTTTGAAGTCTTCAACAGTAAGTTGTGTCATTTCTATTATTATTTATCTATAGTTGTCCAATAAGGTGCATCTGCACGTTTGTTTTTCAGATAGTCGATATGGTCTTCATCAAGAATCGCCACTATCATTTGGAAACCTGCCTGTTCCTGAACAGTAAGTATCTCCTGTATGCGGCCGAATACGACTTGCAGTCCGCGTGCCTCCAACTCTTTATACGCCTTACGGAAAATGATGCTCTGCTCCATGTAAGTAGTGGCTCCCACGCCATTGATGACAAGCATCATCTTGTCGCCCGCTTTCGGTTGAATCTGCTGACAGAGAAGATCAACCATTTCGGCAGCTGTGTCATCAGCCGACACCAGCGGCTTTTGACCGCCTCCGCCTTCACCGTGCTGCCCCATCCCGATTTCCATGACACCGGCAGGCAAGTCAGTGATAACTCCACCATTCTGAGGGTGTGTACACGAACGCATAGCCACCGCCAAAGTAGCTACCTGATTGTTATACCGCTCGCCTATTTCGATGAGTTCCTCCAAGGACTTACCTTCTTCGGCAGCCGCTCCCAGGATTTTAGCCAAAGGAACACAACCAGCCAAGCCGCGGCGGTCTCCGGCATCGGCTCCTATGCCTGCGCTGATATCATCATGCGTCAAAATCTGTTTCACCTTGATTCCCATACGTTCGGCCAACTGGCAAGCCATATTTGCGCTCATTACGTCACCCGAATGATTCAACACAATCAACAAAATACCGGCCTCACGCTTCATCAATTGCAAAGCCTGAAACAAGCGTTGAGCACCCGGAGCGGCAAAGATGTCTCCTACAACAGAACAATCCAGCATACCTTCGCCTACAAAACCGCTTAATGCAGGTTCATGGCCGGACCCGCCCAAAGTTACAATAGCCACCTTACTTTCATCTTTCGGGTTGGCACGTACTACGATATTTTCGCCGCCAAGTTTTACTTGGTCGGGATAAGCCAATACATAACCTTCCAATAATTCCGGGGTAATCCGGTCAGGTTCATTGATGAATTTTATTTTAATGTCCGACATAACGTTTTCCTCCTTACATTTTAATTGATTTATTATTTAATTTCCATTAATTCGATAGAGATCCCCTCTTCTTCAATGAAAGCAATCGTCAAGTGCTCGTCACAAACAGCAGGACCAAAAATCACTTTCTTGCCAACCAGTTCTTCTTCCAATGAAGGCACTGTATAAGCGATGTGCCCTTGTTTTTGAACCAGTTCAGGCATGCAACTTCCTTCTTCAAATTTCAGAAATTCAATTTTATTCGGGCTACTGTTGAAGTCTGTCAACCAGACCTTGAGCCCTTCGTTGAAAAAAGCCCCTTCTTTTTTTTCATCGGTAACTACACCGAAATGATTAAATGTTCTCATGGTTTATTTGTTTTAAAATTTATAATGATTAAGCGTTATAACTTCGCTTCTTCCATTTGATTCTTTCTCCAATATCTATACGAGACAAACGACAACATGACGACTACCGCCAACGCAACATACAAATAGACAAGAATCTGGCTCACATTGTCATTCTGTCCATAAGAGTGCATTCCGCTCAAGAAGTAGTTTACACCGAAAAAAGTCATGAGCACTGACGAGAATGCGATGACAGACGCAACGTTGAACAGCCAAATTGAATAGCCACGTTTCATCAAGTGAAGATGGGTCACAATACCATAAACAATCATGGTTATCAAAGCCCAGGTTTCTTTGGGATCCCATCCCCAATAACGTCCCCACGACTCGTTAGCCCATACCGCACCAAGAAAGGTTCCGATAGTCATCAGCGCCAATCCTACAAGCAATGACATTTCATTGACAATGGTCAATTCCCTTATTCTGAGGGAAAACAATACGGCATGCCGTTTGGGAAAGAAAACAATCAATGCCATATTCGTCAACCCTATCAGGCAACTGATACCAAAAAAGCCGTAGGCAGCCACAATCACCGCAACATGAAACATCAGCCACGGCGACTTCAACACCGGAACCAATGGGTTAATTTCAGGATCCATCCAGTTGAGTCCGGAGACAAACAAAATGACTCCTCCAAACAAAGTAGCCAAGGCAAGGGTCAAAACACTGCGCCGGACAAACAAGAAGCCGGCCAGTACCGTAGCCCAACCTACATAGACCATGGTTTCATATGAATTGCTCCAGGGGGCATAGCCTGCTATGTACCAACGCATCCCCATTCCATAGGTATGATAAAAGAAAACAAGAAGGACCAGCATGCACAATGCCCAGACGCTTCCTTTGATCCACCATTTTTGCTGAAACAACCTGATAAAAGACAGAATGAGCAACAAGCCTCCCAGGATTAAATATCCCATCTTGCAATAGCGGAATACATCCATCTTGTTATACCTCACTTCAGTCTTTATTTTTTCAGGAGTGATATGATGCAAAGTGCTTTTGGCTTGCTGGTAGGTATTTATCATATCTACCACTTCGTCGGCTTTCGTCCAATCATTGCTTTTCAAAGCCCCCTGCACTTCTTCCAGATACCAATCGAGAATACGGGCTACGAACATGGAATCTTTTCCCGCAAAATCCGACAAATCATCTCCGGGAGCATACCATCTATGGTCGGGGGCATTTTCTTCGGGAAAAAGGTTGATCATCTGTTTATTGACAAGCTGATGAAGAATGTTAACCTGTTCATCGAGTTTCATCAAGTCTTTGTCGAACCGCGTACGATGGGCCGGCATTTTATTGTACGCCGCTTCCAGTTTATCCTGCAACTTATAGGATTCGTTCTGATCAAAAACCTGGGCATAGGAACACAGCTTTTCCGGCAGATGGTAATAAGCGGATAGTTCAGGATTGGAGATGGCTATAAAAGGAATATGTATCCACACTTCGGGCATCGCCAAAAGACTGATGAGAAATTGATCGGAATTAAGTTGGCCGATTGTATTTTCCTTATGCAGTTTTCGCAATATCTCAGAAGAGAATGTATTGACGGGCATGATACGGCCCCTGTTGGACTGCATAGGCAAAGAACCGAAACGCTCGGCATGTGCAGGAGATATCCGGTGGTTCTGGACAATGTCCATCATGACCGACGGATCCGTGTTGGTTTGCCCGTTTACAGCACCGGACAGCTGCATGAAGAACATAGCAAGCCATACCGGAGCAGCGTGTATCTTTTTTAATAATCGATTCAGATACATAAAACGGGAATTCTTGGTAACAAAACAGGCTATCAATCCGATCAGCAACAGCAAATAACCCGCATAAGTAACGCTTCGCCCCGCCACATCACGGCTGACAGACAAAACCGTACCCTGTTCATCCTTATCATAGGATGCCTGAAAAAAACGATAGCCTTTTATGTCCAGCACATTATTCATAAAGACCCGTTCGTGACGTTCCTCCCCATCTACACGTATAATCAGCTCGCTTTCATACGAAGATGGGCTGGAAGAGCCGGGGTAACGGCTCAACGTAAATTTCTTGAGTTCCACAGAAAATGGCAGTGTGTGGATACCTGTACTGTTTTCCGAAGTCTGAACAGCAATTCGATTACTTGTTTCTCCTTCGCGCAGATGCAAGATGCCTTCTTCTCCAAATAAAAAAGAAATAAGGGCACCCGACAAGATGATGATAAAAGCAAAATGAGTAATGAGCAATGCCCATTTACGACTTCTGAAATACTGTCGCTTAATGACGATTGCAATGAAATTGACAATCAATGAAAATTGTAAAAAGAAGAATAAAGGAGAGTGATAAATGATTGCTTTGGCTGCTGCCGTGCCATGGTATTTTTCAATAAAAGTAGCGATGGCCAACGCACAAGCATAAATGAACAACAATAGAATGGTTGTTACGGAAGAAGAGCATATTTTATTGAGACTTACTTTCATTGATTTTTTATTAACGAAGATTTCTATGAGTAATTTAAGAAGAGAGAGTCAAAAGCCCAATGCATTACCGGGCTTTTGACACACTCTTTATTGTCTTCCTGTCGGTTAATCCTCAATAATCACGCGGAATCCAACGTTAAACACACGTTGATGCGGATAATAAGCTTTACGCGAATAAGAAGTAGAGAACTTGGGCCGTTCAATATACGAGCCACCACGGACTACCTTAAACTCTGAAGGGGTTTTCACCTTTTCTTTATACGGATAAGGCACATAATCCGAACGAGTCCACTCTGCGATGTTTCCATGCATGCTGTATAGACCAAACGGGTTGGCTTGATAGTTCTTAGAATCAACCTGGTTCATCGCTCCGTCATTCACGCTTTCTTCTTTAGGCAAATAGGTATAGTATTTGTACCAATACGAGTTTTTCGCCATCGGTTGCGGGTCAACGCCGCTTACCGCCATCTTGTTGCAGCTCTCGTCCGCCAAATTCTCCTGCTTGCCAAAATCAGAATTCATGTTACCATACCAAAAATCCGAATTGCTTCCGGCCCGGCAAGCCCATTCCCACTGCGCCTCAGTCGGCAATGTAATGTTCAGATTGGTCTTTTCACTCAGTTGCCTGCAAAAATCCATCGCTTCCTGATAGCTGACACGGATTACCGGTTGTTCCGGTTTATTGGCCGGGTAGCCAAAGTGAACATGGTCTTTCCATAGTTGATCCACGTAACGGCTATCATGCTTCGGGAAGATGACATTATACTGTTCATTGGTAATTTCCACCTCACCCATCCAGAACGCCTTATCAATCTTGACCTTGGTAACCGGACGATGGTCAGCCGCTCCGTTCCAGCTTCCCATCGCAAATTCTCCGGCAGGGATACGGACAAAAGTAATATTGATGCCGGGAGCTATCGGTACCACCTTACGCGTTTCCTTCTCATCCGCCAGCATCGCCTTGATCGCATTGGCGTCAAAAGGCCAGTTTTTAACCTTTATATCCTTCGCCTTTACAGGTGCAGGAGCTTCGGGCATGACCGGAGTGACTTCCCCTTGGCCTTTCAAGTAATCCGCATAGTCCGCAATCTCCTTTTTCCAGTTTACCCCCATACCGTTGGCATACTTGTTCGTAAGCTCCGTACGGCGTTCAATCTGGTCATATCCCTTGTATGGGAAATTCGTGATCTTATTTGCGTTGAAATAGCCCTTGTCCGGTGCATTGTAGTCAATCCATTGATACAACTTACGCCACTCCGCATCTGTCAGTTTTACGTTGGCATGTCCTTTTTTAAGGATACGGATCAGTTCACTGGTATTGGCATAATACTCATAAGGTTGCAGTACTGCCATATCCGCTTCCGCTCCCTGACGATGAACATACGGGTGCAGCTTTAAATAAGAGGTACCATATCCACGCTCATCTTTCTTTCCTCCACGCAAGTCGAATGCCTTATTCCCATCATGGCAAGCAATACATGCACGGTCAAGAATCGGTTGTACTTCCAAGTCGAAAGTAAATGAACGAACTCCCCCTTCAGGAGCCTTAATCACATGCGGGGCACGTTTGGAAGCGATTGTCCGTTTAGGGACAGGAATCTGGTTTTGATCCTCATGACACCCTACGCAAGAAACGATTTCTCCCGGTTGTCCGGTCAGCCAACTACGCATCAGCTGAATGGCGGCTCCGTCTTTATCTATCGGTTGGATTGAAATAGGAGTATTGGCAGGAATCTTGAAAATAACAGAACCATCTTCCTCTACCGGAACCGTTCCCAGATAACGCTTGATATCCCATCCACTCTGAATGCCATGCCAGTTGTGGTCGGAAACTGTTTTCAGATAAGCATATTCATACGAATGCAAACGAACTTCTTTTACGGTTCCGCGAGGGACATCGCGCAATCCTTCGCCTTCATAAATATCCTGAATAAACACAGTGGCTTCTTTTTCATTTAACTTCACACGGTCCGGAATAGCCGGAGGAGTCACCGTTTTACGCACAATAATCGGGCTGATAAATCCTTCACCTTCCTGTTTCATCAAACAAGTGACGTTATCGAATATATCCACCAGATAAATACCCCACAAATCTTGCGGATGCAATTTGGCAGCCACCAGATAATACTTGTCACTCAGCGGAGTCGGTTTAATGAACTGGGGCCATACATCGTCCACCAACTGATCCTTGATAGTCTCTACAATGGGGCGGTTGCGATAAGGAATTTCCTGCAACATGCCGGCGGCACCTTTACGTGCCTTGGTAGGATCGAACACAATAAGACGTCCGGAACGAGCCACGCCGTGATGGCCGGAAATAATGCCGACGAAAGCCGACGCATGACCGGGAAGCGGCTGGATATCAAATGTACTGTTCGGGAAGGCAGACCCGCTGCCGTACAGAGCCTTTTGCTCGGTGCCGTCGGGATTCATGTGCATCACGAAACGGGAATAATAGTGCATGAGGTCCGTATATTCCCAACGGGTGTACATGACACGTCCGTTGTTCATTACCACCGGATTCCAATTGGCGTCCTGATCGAACGTGATGCGCCGCATATCTTTGGTCTGAGGATCATACAACACCATATTCCCAACAGGATCGGAACCATTTACGCATGGCACCCCCTGATAACCTATATTAGACGTGGCTATCAATCGTCCGTCGGGCAAATAGGTGCCGTCATAGAACTCCAGATCCGGTTCTTCATTATCAACCAACGCCTTGAATCCTGTTCCATCCAGCTTCACTTCATGTATATTCCAGCGATTGTCCGGCATAGTGGCGGTAAACATCACGCGGTCACCGTCCCAGTGCATTTTAAGGTCGGCTATCGAAGAACTGTTTTTCGGTTTATAAACCTGGCGCATCCGCATATCACCACGTAAATTGGACAATTCGACAATTTCGGCATCGAAACCGCTACGGCGTGCCGACTCCTGATTGCTCCAGTTGTTGGATTGTGTGCCCAGGCTCGGTGCCATTGCCCTGCGTGCCGATGTTCCCAATTTAAAACGGGTAGCAACAATCTTGTCTCCATCCAGCAATGGGTTGCCGAGAAGAATCGCATGCTTGTTCTTTAAAGCCTTACGGGCATTCTCGCACGCCTGTACATCATTTCTATATATACCGTTGAAACCTTCTTTACAAAGAGCCAGCAGTTCATTGTATAACGGTTCATATTTAGCCACAGCATATTCCGGCTGCTTTTTCATATCGGCAAAGGCCAATTTGACAGCCTCGATATTCAACCACTCCAATTCAGACTGCAGGTCATATGTATCCTGTACCTTTTCAAAAAGCTCCAGATACTTACGTATTTGAGTATCCACATCTTTCTCGGCCGCAATCTGTCCGGCAAGCTTCTCATAGTAAGCTTTGTCTTTCAACTTATTGATCAACTTCTCTACCGTTTGCTTCTCAACGGAAGCGTCAGTAGTGGTCAGCCATGTATCCAGGCTTCCGGCCTGAATACCTAACATCCCTATCTGCTCCGGATACTTTACGCTCAATTGGTCGATGACATTTCTCGGAAATACATTTAATGCCTTAAAGTACGTACTGCCTCGCTTGGAGCCGGCCTCAATACCTACTTCGGCCTCAAAACGCACATACTTACCATTGACAGGATACACCAGCATTCCGTCGGCATGACAAAACACCCCATGTTCGTAAGTCTTGCCACCTATCTGAATCGGTTTTCCAGATACGTTGATATTCATCCGCGGTTTATCCCATCCGGCTATGCCATATTCAAAAGGAATTTGATCCAGCCAAACGGAAGAGCCGTCAGCAGCGATCAAACGCGCGTTGGCCCATACCGCATGATCATAGCTAGAACCGTCGGGACCTCCGGATGTGATCAATACAAGCTTGTCACACCCCTTTAAGTCCGCGACAAACGGTTCCGCTTTTTCCTGAGCCTTTACCCAGCGGGAAACAACAGGCATACCTGCTTTTTGCAGTTGAGTCCTTAACTCGGATTTCGCTTTTACGGAAGCGTCTATCCAAGTTTCCTGTTTCTTCGGCTTTGGACCGGCAGACACCAGAACGGAAGTGAAGAGACAAATTGTCAGTAACAGCAATTTATTCATTGAATTAAACATAAGCGAATTTATATTATAATGCAGCTTTTGTATTTGTGAAGCGTAATCCGCCGTTGTCGTGGTAGGTAGCCCATTCATCTACGATGGCACCTTCCGGTCCGGCCATCAAAAAGTGGAATGTCTCTATCTTTTTAAGCGGAAGCACCTCTCCGACTTTCTGCACAACAAAGTTTTTGCTTTTTACGGCACCGTGAGTAGCGGGGATTGCAGGCGCATCGGGAGTTTCTTCGCCCACTTCCGAGAAATTATATGCCCATCCCTTATTAACCATCCATGATTCATGTTTGGCGGGGTACTCGGTTTTTACATGGGCGTGTTCAGGAATCATTTGTCCCGGAAGCAGATAAATGGCGTGAGCAAAATATCCATGTTCCACATCATTCACCCAAAAGATTCCTCCCATACCCACGTTTTCAAAATCTCCCAGGCCGAAGTCGGTAACCCACATTTCTTTAGCCATTAAGTCTGTGAAAGGAACATCATAGAAAGCAAACATGTCTTTCATTGCTTCCATCGCTACATCTTGTTGAAACTTGCCGTCTTTATAAAAATCGGCATTTGTGTACTTCTTTGAATAAGTCATTTCTTTTTTGTTATTTGATTGTTTACATTCTGTTGTGCATTGCGCTGAATCACCGCAACAAGTCGATTCCGTTGACGATGTTTTGCCTGTACAGGCGACCATTGAAAACAGGAGTGCCCCTAAAGTTACTGATTTTGTAATTTTTCTCTTCATGTTCTTATCTTTTAAATGATTAATGATTTTTAACCGATAGCTATCCCTTCTATCTCTATAAGCAGTTCATTCCTGCATACATCGGCGCACATATAAGCTATAGGAATGTTTAACCGGTAGTTATTCAACAGTTCACGCGCCTCCTTATAGTATTTTTTTTCTTTAAGATATACACGTAGCATTTTCAGTTGTGCCCTGTCAATCAATTGAGCTATGTTTTCCATAGTGATATGGAGCTGACGTTCAAAGCCTACATCAGTCAAGCTTTCTTCTCCACGAATGGCCGCTGTGCCCGATATATAAATAAGCTTCCTGCCATCGAAGGTCATGCTCTTGGCCCGTTCAAATTTGGGAGTTGCCTTTTGTTCATGGGCAGCCTCCAGAACTTCGGCCGAGTAAGCATGAGCCGCAATTTGCAGCTTATTGTCAATAGGAGTCGCAAAACACCCGGGGCGGGTAAATACGGCAGCGTCGATATCTACCAGCACTCCACCCAGATTAGTGCCGATACCTGTCGCGGCAGGATACCCATTACTCCAGGCAGCCTGTTTATAGAAGTTGCTTCGCACGTTATTAAACATTTGGTAGTGCTGGTCGAATCCCTCAAATTCTGTAATCCGCTCAATATAATTCCATTGGCGAATAATATTCTCAATCGGGAAACCTTCCCGGTGAAGGACCTCGCTAACCAACCGGAAAACCTCTACGGATTGTTGCTGAATACTGAAAGTCATGATATCGCAGTGAAAACCTCCTGCAAAGAGAAAACGCCCGTCAGGATTTTCCAGCACAACGTATGGAAAACCATTATTCATACGGTAATCAATACGGTCTGTATCGTCCGCCCGATAACTGTGCACCTCCAACGTCAACTTGCCATCCAGCGCCGGTTGAGACACATAGCTCAACACAGGGCGACAGTCAGCGAACAGTTCCCGCACTTTGTCATGCAATATGGCACGACGGGCTACATACTGGGCATTATCCACAGGAGTACCAAAGAAAACCAACCGCAAGATATGCCCGTCTTGCGGAAGTTGCGCCAACAGGGCATCCGCCATTAGTTCGAAGCTATCTACGCCTGTGGTATATATCGCATAGTGAATTTTTTCGCAGTAATTCATGCTTTTGTGTGTTTTTTATGAAGTTATAATGAGTTCACATATTCAGTAAGTGCCCGGATTTCTTTCTTTGAAACCTTTTTATCTATACCATGCTTATGCACATCGAACACTTCATGCATGGTAGCCGCGCGCCCGTCGAACAGATAAGGAGCCGTACGCCATACTTCGCGCAAGGTAGGAGTATCCCAGCCTTTTTCAAATTCAATGTCATCACCGATACGGTGCATTTTAAAATCGGTATAATAAGTACCGCTATGGCATTCTCCACACTTGAGTTTATCAAAAACCTTTCTCCCTTCCCTTGCCAGTTCAGACAATTCTCCATCTACCAGGTAAGGACTTGGAACCGGACGGAGAGACTTTAAATAAGCATCTACACAAACCGCGTCTTCCTCTGTTATATCAAAAAACTGGATAAATTTAAACCCTGCACGTACGGCATGCTCTGCTGTTTCACGAATACCCGATATCATACTGGGCGGGGTAGGATGACTGAACAGCAGACTTTTACAATTCTTTGAATTACCTACTCCATCATTCATCAAATCCCAGTTCATCCCATCCGTGCGTGCATCTCCCGGGTGGCATCCGTTGCAACTCTGCCATTGCTGAAAACAATGTGACGCGTCGTTGAAAAATCTTTCTCCTTTGTTTTCAGCACTTTCTTCCCGGTCGGGATTCAAATTGACTGAAGTAACCTCATGGGTATTGATATCCACTATATTCAAAATATCCGCAAAATAAGTCGGAACCAGAAGTCTGTCACCGTCCATAATCATTTTCCGCGGTCCGTTGCCCTTCAGCGGAACAAATTTCCGCAAACCATAGAGGAATCTCAAATCATAATCGAGCATAGCCTTGTCCGGATAGTTCAAGAACTTATCCAGCATAGCCTGATGGTCGATAACACTGATTTCATGAGTGCCGGAATGACTGATAAAAAGAAATTTGTCGTTGCATCCGATACTCCATATTCCCGCCGCCCCCTGTTCGGGCTGATCTACTACAACGGCACCGAGAAATTCTTGCCTGGCAACATCTATCACACTGAAAGCACTCGTGTTCATCCACCCTTGCTGTAACTGCGAGGTAGGAACCGTAAAGCGTCCCAAATTGTGGGATACATAAATATACTTGCCGTCCGGAGTAATACATATTCCTCTTAACGCATTACTGCCGTTTGCCAGCCTGATATCTTTTACTTTAGTGAAATTATCCATTTCAATGACAGAGACACATGCCGCCACATAATCCATATCAGCCCGCTGCGCAGGCAAGAAGTTGGTAACGAACATATATCGTCCGTCCTTGCTGAATATGGCAGATTTGGGTTCACGCAAAACACTTACGGTACGTACAACCTTCCGATTGCCGGGATCGACTTCCGAGACTGTATTCTGGAACTGATTACATACATATATATATTTCTTGTCCGGGCCGTAGATGGGCGAACACGCTCCCGACCCCGTCACTATAGAAGCCTCCTTATTTCCGGAACTTAAAGATAATATTTGCAAGTGTCCGGTGTTGGCAGTAGTGGTGACATAAGCTTTATCTCCATCCAAAAGAATACCGGTAGGCGGTTCGTCCACCGGCAACGAACGAAGTTGCTTTTTTCCATCGGGCGAAAATAGACTGATTCGGTTCATTCCTTTTTCCGTCATGACAATTTCACCTTTCGCACTCAGAGTGATATCGGTAGGAAAAAAGGGAGGTGTTCCGGCTAAGACGAAAGATGTGCTACTAACACCAGTAAAGACAACCGCCATCAAGCCTTTCAATGTAATATTGAGTATATTCTTCATAGTAACGATATAGATTTATTTCTCTTGGTTTAAACAGTATCCTAATTCTTGGGAGATGACCTGTGCCGTCTCTTTAATGCACTCGGCCGAAAAACGTACCACTTCTTTGGTCAGCCGGTCTTTGGGGCCGGAAATCCAAATAGCCCCGCAAGGAGAACCGGTATAGTTAAAAATAGGTGCACCGATACAGACCACTCCACTCAGTTCTTCCTCATTATCCATTGCATAGCCCAATTTCCTTACTTTTTCCAGCTCTTTCAAATAAGCCTCAAGGGTAACGATGGTCCGGGCATTATAACGCACAAATTCCATTTGAGACAAATAGTAGTCGCGCACACTCTCCGGCAGATAAGCCATTATCGCCTTACCGGGTGCCGAACAATGCAATTCAAAAGGCTTACCGGGCGAAAGAATAAACCGGAAAGTGTGATAGCCTTGAGCCTGCTCTATAAAAATACCCTTTTTATCACCTAATACTCCAAAACACGCGGTCTCTTTCACTTGATCACGCAGATTGCGTAAATGAGGCAATACGATTTCAAGCAAATTATGTTCATGCAACGACCTGTAACCCAACGACAGTAGTTTTCGCGATAATTTATAGCACTTAGTACTCTCATTATAAATCAAATAGCCCAGACGTACCAATGTATTCAAAATACGATAAGCCGTTGTTTGCGAAATATCAAGTTCCCTTTTTATATCTTGCAAATTTTTGCCTACAGAATCAATTGAAAGATATTCGAGTACCGCAATCCCTTTTTCAAGATTAGGCACTTTATAGTTTTCATCCTGTTTTTCCATATTTTCGCCTTTGTTTTCCATATTTGGAATAATATTTCATTTTTCCATTTCAAATATAGGTGAATATCAGAACAATAAGAGAAGGCAATATGTAAACAATAGTTAAACATGCTATAAAACATATGGAAAGACATCAAGGAAACACCCTAATACAAAACATTAATATCGTGTAGCACAAAATATTAATATCGTGTTTGCACGATGTTAACTTCCTGCCGACACGATATTAACATAATCCCGGCGGTACTTACGTCTCCAAAAAATGTTCCCGAAAATTAGAAGGTTTCTAATCAGTAAACATTATCTTTGCAGCAACTATCAACTTAAAAAAACAGAAAATTATGGCAATGCATACATGGTTTGAATGCAAAATCCGTTATGAGAAAACAATGGAAAACGGAATGCAAAAGAAAGTAACTGAACCCTATCTCGTAGATGCGCTTAGCTTTACGGAAGCAGAAGCACGTATCATCGAAGAGATGACTCCTTTCATTTCCGGAGAATTTACCGTATCGGACATCAAACGCGCCAACTACAGCGAACTATTCCCCAGTGAGGAAGAAGCTGCAGACCGCTGGTTTAAATGCAAATTAGTATTCATCACCCTCGATGAAAAAAGTGGCGCTGAAAAGAAAACATCTACCCAGGTACTGGTACAGGCTGCCGACCTGCGCGACGCCGTGAAGAAACTGGATGAAGGCATGAAAGGCACTATGGCCGACTATCAGATTGCTTCAGTGGCAGAGACAGCCATTATGGATGTATATCCGTACAGCGCCGAACCGGATGACAAACCGGAAGTGTAAATTAATCACGATTTATAATTCAACAAAGATGATTGCAGAGAATCTAAAACAAGTACTGAGCGAACTGCCTGAAGGGGTACGACTGGTAGCTGTTTCCAAATTTCACCCCAATGAGGCGATAGAAGAAGCGTATCGTGCCGGGCAGCGTGTGTTCGGAGAAAGTAAGGTGCAGGAAATGACTGCCAAGTACGAAAGCCTTCCTAAAGACATAGAATGGCATTTCATCGGACATCTGCAAACCAATAAAATAAAATACATTGTTCCATACGTAGCACTGATTCATGGGGTGGATTCCTATAAGCTGCTTGTCGAAATCAACAGACAGGCAGCGAAAATGGGCAGAACCGTGAATTGCCTGCTTCAACTGCACATTGCACGCGAAGAAACCAAATTCGGATTCAGCTTTGAAGAGTGCCGCGAGATGCTGGCATCCGGTGAATGGAAAGACCTTGCGCATGTTCGGATTTGCGGACTGATGGGAATGGCCACAAACACGGACAATACCGAACAAATCAAGGCTGAATTTTGTTCATTAGACAGCTTCTTCCAGGAAGTGAAATCAAGCTGGTTCGCCCATGAAGAATCATTCCGGGAACTGTCTATGGGAATGTCTCACGACTATCACGAAGCTATCGATGCCGGAAGTACTCTGATACGTGTAGGAAGCAGAATTTTTGGAGAAAGAAACTATTAATCATTAAATCACCATTATCATGGCAACATTAGAAACTACTTTTGCAGGGTTGAAACTGAAGAACCCTATTATTGTCAGCAGTTCCGGGCTTACAGACAGTGCCGCTAAAAATCAGAAGTTGGCTGCAGCAGGTGCAGGTGCCATCGTGCTCAAATCACTTTTCGAGGAGCAAATCATGATGGAGGCCGACTGGATGGGAGACCCCAATATGTATCCCGAAGGCAGTGATTACCTCGTAGGCTATATCCGCCAACATAAATTAGGTGAATATCTGAATCTGATCAAAGAAAGCAAGCAACTCTGCGACATTCCTGTCATTGCCAGTATAAACTGTTACCAGGATGCAGACTGGATTGACTTTGCGAAGCAGATAGAAGAAGCGGGTGCCGATGCGTTGGAAGTGAATATTCTGGCTTTGCAGACGGATGTGCAATACACGTACGGTTCTTTTGAGCAACGCCATATCGACATTCTGAGCCATATCAAGAAAACGGTCAAGATTCCCGTAATCATGAAGCTGGGGGATAATCTGACCAATCCTATCGCCCTCATCGACCAGCTGTACGCCAATGGAGCAGCCGCAGTCGTATTGTTCAACCGTTTCTATCAACCGGATATCAATATTGAAAAGCTGACCCAGATATCAGGCAATATATTCAGCAATGAAGCGGACTTGGCGAAAGCCTTGCGCTGGATCGGCATTGCATCCGCGTCTGTCGGCAAACTGGATTATGCCGCATCGGGAGGAATCCATTCACCGGAAGGTGTTGTCAAAGCAATATTGGCGGGTGCTTCCGCAGTCGAAATATGCAGCGTGCTTTATCAGAATTCCTACTCGGTTATTTCGGAATACACCCGTTTCCTCGATTCATGGATGGAACGCCAAGGAATGAAAAATATCAATCAGTTCAAAGGCATCCTGAATGTAAACGACCCGAAGGGAGTCAATACATTCGAGCGCACGCAGTTCCTGAAATATTTTTCTTCACACTCATAACGGTATAGCAGCGAGGTTATAATTCACGGACACATATATATCAAAATTCCGGCAGTAACAAGACAATACTGCCGGAATTTTGATATATATCCCATCCTGTCATCACAAAAAACACGAAATACACACAGCCAAAACTCCTTCCATAGACTCGTTTTCGTCATCGGACAGCATACAAAAAACTACTGAAACAACAATTTTACTACTGAAACAACAA